>PDWI01003116.1_pt1 | contig 23870 bp, 19 predicted proteins | sample 1430891 | NCBI WGS metagenome assembly PDWI01 (sample SAMN01162508, study PRJNA174530) | Oral metagenome, whole genome shotgun sequencing project. | biome: Marine environment; feature: Marine mammal; material: Swab sample of the gingival sulcus; isolation source: swab sample of gingival sulcus... | reverse complement strand
AGACATCAAGGTATTTGTGTGGGCAGGGACATATGAGTTTGATAAAAACCACTTCGAAAAAGCCCCTGCCGGCAGTGCTGTTGGAAAGGGTACAAAAGTAAAAAGAAGCTGGAAAGGCTGGAAAAAGGACATCAAAAAAATCTTGAAGGATGCCCAAAAATCAGCCGGGAGTGACAGGAAAGCTCAATGAGCCTAAGACACAGCTGTTCATAAAATGAATCGGAGATTGAATATATGCCAAAGGAAAGAACAAAAAAAATTCTAAAAATTGTTGTCTTTTCCGATGGCCGTCCGGGGCATGAAAAACAGACCGTTGGCCTGGTGGATGCCCTGAAACGTAAAACAGATGTGTGTGACCATTGTATTGTTCTCAAAAGAGAATCCTTTTTGGAACGCCTTGCTTTTATCCTGGGCTTGTTTTTGCCTGTCACAAACAGGTACAAGTCTGTTCTGCGAACAGCTGATTACTTGATTTGTGCAGGCAGAACCACCCATGTTCCTGCCCTGCTCAGTAAACTGGTCTTTTCCAAGCCGGTGATTGTGTGCATGAGTCCATCCTGGCTGGTTCGGCACTTTTTTGACCTGTGCCTGGTTCCCAGACATGATGCCATAAAGGACAATGATACCATCCTTCGTACCTTTGGTCCTCCCAACCGATCTGTGAACAAAAAAAATCATGATAGCAATAAAAAACTCATTGTTGTTGGGGGAACAGATGACGCAAGCCATTTCTGGGACAACGACCAAATTGCCGGCATGGTAGAAACCTTATTAAAAAAAGAACCCAAAACAAGCTGGACAATAACCACCTCGCCCAGAACTCCGCCCGAATTGGAACCTGTTCTGAAAACCCTTGTGACAACTTATTCCAATGTACGTTTCTGTCCTTTTTCTGAAACTTCCAGGGGATGGATTGAACAAGAGTATGACCGCAACAAGGTTGTCTGGGTTACTGGTGATTCCATTTCCATGGTCTATGAAGCATTAACAGCTGGTTGTTCTGTGGGAATTCTCCCTGTCAACTGGAAGAAAAAAGCCCGCAAATTTATCAAAAACGAAACAGAACTGGTCAATGCAGGACTGGTTCTGCCCTATCAGGAATGGCTTGATGGCAAAAATTTTCCTGAAACCTCTGCTTCTTTCAACGAAGCCGACAGATGTGCGGAATATATATTGGAGAAACAGAAACCGTGAACAAAAAAAAACTGACGGTTGTACAAATTCTGCCTGAGCTTGAGGAAGGCGGAGTAGAAGGTGAAACCGTTGATCTGGCAATTTTTCTGGCCCAAAGCGGATACAACTCCATTGTCATATCAGGCGGCGGACGAATGGTTGCATCACTTGAAACAAACGGCTGTACACATATACATTGGCCCCACATCGGAGAAAAAAGCCCCAGATGTCTCCAATATATTTTTCGTTTGAAAAAATTTCTTCTGGACCATGATGTGGATATATTGCATCTGCGTTCACGGCTGCCAGCCTGGGTGGGCTATCTTGCCTGGAAATTACTACCCAAAAAAACCAGACCTTCCCTGGTAACCACTTTTCACGGATATTATTCCATCAATGCCTATTCCCGTATCATGACCAGAGGGGAAAAGGTCGTTGCCGTTTCAAAAGTGATCAGGGAACATATTCTCGACAACTATAAAGTGAATCCTGCCAAAATTGAGATTATCCATGGCGGATTTGATACCAAGGAATTTTCCCCGGAAAAGGTTTCAAAGCAACGAATTGAACAGCTTCGGCAAAAATGGCTTTCTGATCTCCCAGGAAAACCTGTTATCATTCTTCCGGGAAGGATTACCAGATTAAAGGGACAGGATGTTTTGATCGACAGTCTTGCCAGAATAAAAGAAGAATATGATTTTATCTGCCTTCTCATCGGAGATACCACGGCAAACGATTCTTTTACAAAGGAACTAGAAGAGAAGATAAAAAGTCATCATCTTGAAGACAGGGTACGGCTTGTGGGCCATTGTTCGGATATGCCGGCGGCACTCCTGTTGGGAGATCTCATTGTCTCGGCCTCATCTCTCCAGCCAGAATCCTTTGGCAAAATTGCCGTAGAAGCCATGGCAATGGGAAAGCCGGTATTGGCAACAAACCATGGCGGCAGCATGGAAACCATTATACCAGGAAAAACCGGCTGGCTTGTGCCGCCGCTGGATCCTGCTGCCATGGCAAATGTCATTGTCGAGGCTCTTTCCAGCCCAGACAAGTTACAGATCTATGGAGAACAGGGACGGCATTGGGTAAACGAGAATTTTACAGCCCAAAACATGTGCGAAAAAACCATTGCCCTGTACCATGATCTGAATGACCGCAAAAAAATTGTACCAGACAGGAACCATTGAACCATTATATTTTCGGATAACGACCCGTTTTTTTATAAAAATTACCCTTTATTGACAGTCTATTACCCATGAAAGATCTTCACATTGCATTTTCACCGTCAAAGGCCCTGTCCAACCACATGGAGGTGACTTTCCCATCCTGGGCCGGAACAGGGCGGTTTTCCATTGAAACCTTTGGTTCGGGGCTGCGGTTAATGATTGTGGACATGAATTTCAAGGTGCCGGTGACCATCTGGGGAGATACCTCTCTGTACAAGGTGGGAATGGGGCTGAATCTTGCCGGGCGTTCCGAATCCTTGTCCAGCAGTTATCAGCAGCCCTTTGATGTAGTCACCCAGAAGTACGCCTTTTTTACCTATCCCGATGTGGTGGATATTGGAGAGAAAATGCTGCCGGGCCCATACCGCCGCATCTATATTCTCATGGAACCTGCCACCCTTTTTTCCCTGGCAAGGGGAGATGAAGAAACGTTCTCTCCTCTGCTAAAGGGGGTGGAACAACCTGGATTCTGGATGCTTCCGGCAGTACTTCCTCCCCAATTACAGATGATTTCCCGGGAAATTCTGGACTGTTCCTATCAGGGGAATATCCGCTCCCTGTTTCTGGAAGGAAAAATGCTGGAACTGTTAGCACTTACCCTGCTCCATATCCAAAACCAGAAAGCCCTTCCCCATCCTGTAATCAATGCCCAGGATGAGGAACGAATACGCCATGCAGCAGCTCTTCTCACCCAAAATCTGGACGCTGCACCCAACCTTGCAGAGCTTGGTCATGCCGTGGGCTTGAGCCGCAGCAAACTGCATCGCTGCTTTTGCCAGATGTATGGGAAAACCCCCTTGAATTATCTGAGGGAACACCGTCTGGAAAAGGCACAAAAATTATTGGCCCAGGGCCGATATAATGTTATGGAAACAGCCTATGCCGTTGGCTATGACTGCCCCAGTTACTTTGGCAGGCTTTTCAAAAAAAAGTATCAAATGACTCCCCATGATTTTCTCCATAAAAAATCCCATCACAATACATAAAATAAGGTGATTATGGGTTCCATCTTTGCACTAACATCTGCTTTTTTCTGGGCCTTTGCTGTTATTCTGTTTAAAAAAGCAGGGAAAACCTTCTCGCCCATTACCCTGAATATTTACAAAAGTTTCATGGCTATGATTTTGATCGGCTTAACCATGCTCGTTTTGGGTATTCCTTTTTTCCCAGACGTGGAACCTCGTGTATGGTGGATTCTTGTACTATCAGGAATATCCGGCATTACCCTGGCCGATATATTTTATTTTTCCAGCCTGAACCAACTGGGAGCAGGCTCGGTGGCAGTAGTGGAGTGCCTGTATCTGCCATGCGTTCTGGTATTCTCCTACATCCTTTTAGACGAGCGTATGGGTATTCTGGGGATCATCGGAAGTACCCTTGTCCTTTGTGCCATATTAGTGGGAGAGATGCCTCTGAAAGATGTAACCTCCGGAAACACATACAAGGGCCAGAATATATGGGGGATCTGTTCAGGGTTCCTTGCCATGATGTTCTTGGCACTGGGCATTGTGATTGCCAAGGAAGTACTGGATCAGGCCGATGTTTTCTGGGCAACCTTTGTCAGGGTGGGTGCAGGATTAGTTGGCCTTGTGCCCATTGTGCTGTGCCACCCGAAACGAATGCAGTTTGCCCGGGAGCTAAAATTTTCAAAAGCCTGGTTCAATGCCTTTCCAGCAACGGTAAGCGGCAACTACATTGCCCTGGTGCTATGGGTGGCGGGAATGAAATACACGACTGCATCCAGGGCAGCCGTCTTGAACCAGATGTCCACCATCTTTCTTTTTATTCTGGCTACGGTGTGGCTAAAGGAAAAAATGACTGGTCAGCGGCTGGCTGCCATTGTACTTGCTGTTGCCGGGGCATATCTTGTAACCTTCAATTAGTCAGGTACCTTTGACAGGGTTGACGACTTGAACTGATAAACATCTCAACGTGCCTATTTAATTTATCACGTAAAAATACATCTTTGGACGAACTCAATTGTTCTAAGGGCTTGTTTGCTTTCTATTGAAAATGGCCTATCCTGTGCAGGCTCCTTTCAATCATGTGTTCAGTGCTTCTCTCCTCCCTGCAACACATGGGTTTTCCCGGATGACATTTATAGCAGCAAAACAGTCAGGACTCCTCCTGTCTGCATCAACCTCTTCTTTCCCATAAAGAATATTGAGACGATCGTCATCATAATATGGACGTTTGCCCTTGTAATTTTCTCCATCTATATTTTATAGCTGTTCCTGATTATGCATTATTACCATAAGATAACAGGAGGAAAGATGAAGAAATATCAAAAGAACATATTGATTGTATTTTCCACACTAACCATTTTCATTCCCAATGTCCCGGCATGGGCAAATTCCCAGGATGAAAATCTGGAAAGCATTACCGTTACTGCCCAAAAACGGGAAGAAAATCTCCATGATGTACCCATCAGCATGGAAGTTTTTACAGATATGGACCTGGAAGAAAGCAACATCACGGAAATGAAAGAATTGACCCGGTATATTCCCAACTTGTTTACCACCCCCAGTCTGGACAATAATTCCCTTGTGATCCGGGGTGTTTCCACACATAACACGGTACTGCATCCGGCAGCCGGAATGTTTGTGGACGATATTGCCTATCCTTTGAACCGCATGCAGAACCCTGAATTTCTGGACATTGAACGGGTGGAAGTCCTGCGAGGTCCCCAGGGTACCTTGTACGGGAAAAATACAGAATCAGGAGCCATCAACATCATTACCCGACAGCCCGGCAATGAATTTACCGGTAAAATTTTTGGGGAGGCAGGTTTTTTTGATGCCGCCCATGACAATGTCCCCTTGTACAAGATGGGCGGTCATTTGAGCGGTGCCATTGTGCAGGACAGATTGTTTGCAAAATTGTCTTTCCAGACAGAAAATTCTGACGGTTATTTCAAAAACATTTACAACAACAATGACAAGGCCGCAAAAATTGACCGGAAAATCGGCCGTCTGACCCTGCGGTACACCCCTTCAGACCAATGGGATATTTCTTTTATTTCAGATATATCCAAAAATGACGACCACTATGGTCAGTGGCACTATATTGACGGCCCCATGCAATGTCCTGCCCATACCATTAACTGGAACAAGGGAAATGACTGGACAGCAGACAATAACAATCAGGTGCTTCGCCTGAAATACAAGGCTGCAGCTTTTGACCTGCTTTCCATTACCAGCCGCAGCGATTACAGGCGGGAAATTGTCAATGACGCAGAGATGGGGCCCATTGATGCAAACTTTGGCCCCATTACCCTGAACAATCAGGAATTTATCTATGATACTCTTTCTTACAGCCAGGAGCTGAGGCTTGCCTCTCCCGAACAATCTGCCCACTTTACCTGGGTAGCAGGCCTTTTTGGTTCAAAAGACAAAATTTATGTCAAATCCCACACTGCACCCATTATGGTTCGGGATACAGACATGGAATACAAATCCCTGGCCATTTTTGGACAGGCCACCTATACGGCTTTTGAACATCTGCACCTTACCGCTGGTGCCCGCTATGAACACCAGAACGCCTGGGGAGAACAGACCAATGCAGGCCCTCCCGGTTTCAGAAAATACAGCAGGTCAGATTCCAATGATGAATTTTTGCCCAAGGCGTCAGTAGCATACGATTTGACCAATGATGTTATGGTCTATGCCTCCTACGCCAAGGGCTTTCTTTCCGGGGGGCATGATTTTCACATGGCAGAAGCCAAGGAAGACCTGTATTTTTCCCCGGAACACACCAATAGTTATGAGGCAGGGATAAAAACCACCCTTTGGGACAATCGCCTGAACCTTACCGCAGGTGTGTTTTACATTGATATTTCAGATAAACAGGTGGTGGAATACCCGGTGGGACAAAGCCCCTTGGCAAGGGATGTAACCAATGCTGCGGAGGCTTCCTCCAAGGGATTTGAAGTGGAACTTCGGGCAAAACCTGTTTCTGGTCTGGATATTTTTGCAGGCATTGGTTACACCAAATCCCAATTTGATGACTGGATTACAACTGTTCCTCCTTCCCAGGCAAACCCTAACCCGTCTTCCGTTGATTACAGCGGAAACTATCTTGCCAATGCACCCAGATATACCTTTCATCTTGGTGCCCAGTACAGGACCATAAAGGGCTTCTTTTTCAGGGCAGATCTGCTTGGCACGGGAGATTATTATTATGATCCGGAAAATACCCAGAAGGTAAATGGCTATAAAACCGTGAATGTGAGAATCGGTTATGAACAGGAACGATTTGATATTATGGTCTGGTCAGATAATGTCTTTGACAAGCACTATCTGACCAGCAAATTCCGCTACATGGGAACCCTGGCCAACGATGGTGCCCCCAGAAGCGTGGGAATCAGGCTGACATATCGGTTCTGATCCTGACGACAACCAACATCCTTGCCCGCTCCTGATCCAGATTTGGGGATCAGGGGCAGGCTGCCAACCACCAGGCCTGCCGATAAAAATCTTTCTTGTCTCTCAAAATTGAAAATTCTCCAGGGATTCTCCCTGCCGAAGCATCTGCCGCATGGATTGGACTTTTGTATCCAGGGCTTCAATCTCTGATAAAATGGCCTGCTCTGCCGGCGTAGTTTCAATGATTCTGTGAATGCCTCCATTTTGAATCACAATCCTGCGGTCTCCCATGAGGGCCAGCATGGGGTCATGGGTTACCATGAGAACAATTTTTTCCTCGTTCAGCAAAAGTGCCAATGATTTTTTCAGGTCAATTCCAGCGTTTTCTATTTCGTCAATGAGAACAATGGGAGAACGGCTTAAAATGGCGATGTCGGCAATCATCAATGCCCTGGACTGGCCGCCGGAAAGTGGGGTAATGGAAAAAAGGTTTCCCCTGCAAGGGCGTTTGCCTCTCGAATAATATTGTGAACCACCTCTGTCAATTCTTCAAAGGATTCGGCAACCCCATTTTTTCCCTACCCGGATAAATACTGATACTGAAAACCTTACGATCCTCTTTATCCCCAAGAAATTTCAGCCTCTGCTCAATATATACAACGGCCCCGGCAAGGAATACCAACCCATTAGCAAATAATACTTTACTTCAAGGAAAGCCCATGTAAGAATACATTTTTTTTAAAATTCATTCCATTACCCCAATAGCAGGAGAATATTGCCTTGGATATAAAAAAAACAAAAATCGAAACAAAATGTGTCCAGGAAGGATATGAAAGCAAAAACGGAGAGCCAAGAATTGCTCCCATTGTTCAATCCACCACCTATAAATACGATAAAACCCAGGATCTGGCCGATATATTTGACCTGAAAGCCCAAGGGTTTATGTACACCCGTCTTGGCAATCCAACCCTTTCGGTACTGGAAGACAAAATTGCCGCAATGGAAGGAGGTGTGGGGGCATTGACCACAGCTTCGGGACAGTCTGCCTCCCTGTTTGCCGTTATCAATATCTGCAGGGCAGGACAAAATTTCATTTCCCTGAATAATATTTATGGGGGAACCCATACCCTTTTCAACGGCATTTTGAAGGACTTTGGCATTGAAGTTCGCTATGCCGGTCCCAATCAATCCCAAGAGGAAATACTGAAACTTGCCGATGAAAACACAAGGCTGATTTTTGGCGAAACCATTGGGAATCCAACCCTTGATATTCTGGATTTTGGAAAATTCAATGCCATCGCCAAAAAGCTGGACATCCCCTTTATTGTGGACAACACCTTTGCCACCCCATTTCTTTGCAGACCCATTGAATATGGTGCAGACATTGTGGTTCATTCCACCACAAAATATATTGACGGACACGCAACCTCCATGGGCGGCATCATCGTGGACAGCGGCAATTTCAACTGGGAAAACGGCAAATACCCGGAACTTGCCCAGCCGGATCCAAACTACCACGGCATTGTATATACCCAATCCTTTGGCTCTTCTGCCTTCATTGTAAAGGCAAGGGCTGGTCTGCTGCGGGATATTGGCTCCACCATGAGTCCATTCAACGCATTTTTGACAAATCTTGGTTGCGAAACACTACACCTGAGAATGGAAAGGCATTGCGAAAACGCACTCGCCGTTGCAAAGCACCTTGCAAACCACGAAAAAATTTCATGGATCCGCTATCCCTTTTTACCAACAGATCCAAGTTATAAGCTGGCAGAAACATATCTGAAAGGCGGTAGCGGCGTGGTGACCTTCGGTCTCAAGGGCGGGCTTGAAAGTGCAAAAACCTTCATTGACAACATGCAGCTTGCCACCCTGGTTACCCATGTGGGGGATTTGCGTACCCATGCCCTTCATCCGGCAAGTACTACCCATCGTCAGCTAAGTGACGAGCAAAAAGAAAAATCAGGAATTTTACCGGACATGATCCGCTTTTCCGTTGGCATTGAACACATTGACGACATTCTTGCAGATCTGGATTCTGCCCTGGAAAAAGTGCAATTATAGGAGTTTTAGTATGCCTGTTATTATTCCAAAAGCGCTCCCGGCAACAAAAACCTTGCAGGAAGAATCCATCTTTGTAATGAACGAGTTACGGGCAAAAACCCAGGACATCCGCCCCCTGAGAATCGCCATCCTGAACCTGATGCCAAAAAAAATCACCACGGAAACCCAGCTGCTTCGGCTGCTCAGTAATACCCCCCTTCAAATTGAGGTGGATCTGATTACGCCCAAAACCCATGAAAGCAAAAACACTTCAAAGGATCATCTGCTCAAATTCTACGGTCATTTTGATGACATAAAAAACCAATATTTTGACGGAATGATTATCACCGGCGCTCCGGTTGAACACCTGGAATTTGAAGAAGTGGGATATTGGGAAGAGCTTACCCGGATCATGGATTTCTGCAAAACCAATGTGTATTCCACAATGTTCATCTGCTGGGGTTCCCAGGCAGCCTTATACCATTACTACGGCATTCCCAAAATACAATTGGACAAAAAAGTATTTGGTGTATTTGAACACAAAATTTTACAGAAATGCCCCATTGTCAGGGGCTTTAACGATACCTTTCTCATCCCCCATTCCAGATATACGGAAACCCTGCTTTCCGATGTGAAAAAGGAAAAAGATCTGTCGGTAATTGCCCAATCAGAGGAAAGCGGTGTGTATCTGACCATGGACAAAAGCAGACGTTTTCTGTTTGTATCAGGCCATGCTGAATACGAAAGGTATTCCCTCCATGAAGAATATATCAGAGACAGGGAAAAAGGAATCAATATCGCCATTCCCAAAAATTACTATCCCGACGATAATCCGGAAAATGAACCCTCCATGAACTGGGGGGCCCATGCCTATCTGCTATTTTCCAACTGGCTGAATTACCATGTATATCAAGATACTCCCTATGATCTGGAAGAACTGGTAAATCATTCCTGATTTCAGGAAAAAATCTTTACACAAAAAAAGCCCCATGAAAATACAACTTTCCATGGGGCTTTTTCTATTTCATAAGACCTGAATCTTAATTGGTCACACTATCCTGAGATGCAGGTAAAATTTCTTTCAATCCCTTAGCGTATGCGTTTCGAGCGGTCTGAAAAATCATCAAATCATTGTTCAATTCCATGATCTTCTGATCCACAATTTGAAGGGATGCCAATCTGGCCTTTACTTCTTCTGAAAATTTTTCAAAATCATACACTTTTCCGTCAATGGTAATTTCTTGAGCCATAAAGATCATTCCTTTTATTTGGGGTGTCCTTTCATGAAAATTTCCACCAAAGGACACCAAACACAATTATTGTTTATCCGGTTCTTTACTTATTCAGACTGATTTCCTGCCTGTACGGCTGTAATGGCAACGGTATTGATAATATCGCTGACCAGGCATCCTCTGGACAAGTCGTTTACCGGTTTTTTCAATCCCTGGAGAACAGGGCCAACGGCAATGGCACCGGAAGAACGCTGTACAGCCTTGTAACTATTGTTACCAGTATTCAGATCCGGAAAAATAAATACCGTTGCACGTCCAGCAACAGGTGAATCCGGCAGCTTGGTCTTGGCAACATGGGGATCAACGGCAGCATCGTACTGGATGGGGCCTTCCACCAAGAAATCGGGATTCATGCTTCGCACAATTTCCGTTGCCTCCCGTACTTTATCAACATCTTTACCTTTTCCAGATGTGCCCGTGGAGTAGGACAACATGGCAACCCTTGGTTCAATACCGAACATTCTGGCGGTCTGGGCAGAAGCCATGGCAATCTGTGCAAGTGCTTCAGCATCGGGATTGGGGTTAATGGCACAGTCTCCGTAAACCAGAACCTTATCTGCAAGGCACATAAAAAAGATACTGGACACCACATTCATATCGGGTTTGCTCTTGATAATCTCAAAAGCGGGCTTAATGGTGGCTGCCGTACTATGAATGGAGCCTGACACCATACCATCGGCAAGCCCATGGTGTACCATCATGGTACCAAAATAGTTCAGATCCAGCAGTCTGTCCCTGGCATTTTCCATGGGGAATACCCTTTTGTGACGGCGCAGTTCAATATAGGTTCTGGCAAAATCATCCAGATGGGGAGATGAAATGGGATCAATGATTTCAATTTCGCCCATTCTCAGACCTAACTGCTTGATCTTTCTTCTAATCTCATCTTCATTCCCCAAAAGGGTAATATCCACAATACCCCTTCGAACCAGATTTTCCGTTGCCATGAGAATCCTGTCCTCGTGGCCTTCGGGAAGAACGATCCGTTTTTTGAGTTCCCTTGCACGCTGCATCACGGTAAACTCAAAACTCTTGGGTGTCATGACCTTACTTTCTGCTGTGGCAACCAGATCCACCAATTCTTCCACGTTAATGTGTTCTTCAAAAAGAGCAAGGGAGCGGTTGATCTTCCGATCATCGCCGGGATCAATATTGAAATGCAAACGATCAATGGCAACGGCGGTGGGATAGGTTGCTTTTTCCACGGATAAAATGGGGACCATATCCCCATACCCCTTGATCAAATTCATTATAGGCTCTTCAGGCAAATATTTTCCCGTGAGAACAATACCTGAAATCTTCTCCGTATGATTGGATGAAAAAGAAGCCATACAAGCCAGTAAAATATCGGCCCTGTCTCCCGGGGTAATCACCATGGTTCCATGTCTCAACCGGGCCAAAAAATGCCGAAGCTGCATGGCTGCAACGCTAAAACCAGTAACATGGCGATACAGATATTTTTCCCCCAAAATAACTTCCGCATTCAGGGCTTCTGCCACTTCCTTGATGGTGGGAAATCCAATGGCAGATTCATAGGGTACAGAAAATAATGCAACCTTATTGAAAGCCTCTTCCTTCTTTAATTCAGAAATAATTTCCTTTCCCTGTTCCACAGAATCTGTCTGGTTCAGGATGATACTGACTACCTCACAGCTTCTTTGTACCAAGGGACTCATGTTCAGATGAACACGGGAAACCGCATCTTCCGTTGATAAACCGCGGACTTTGGCTACCATAAGAACCGGACAGGAAAGTTCCTGGATGATTACAGGATCAAAATCCACCTTCAAAGCACTATCCGAAGAAAGAAAATCTATTCCTTCACAAAGAATAAAATCCATACATTCCTTGGCCTGGCTGTATTTTTCAAGGATGCGTTCAAACAACTCATCCCGTTTTCCTGAGCTAAGAAGCTGCTCTGCCTCGGAAACAGTAACACCATACATGGATTCATAGGGCATCTTCAGCTTGAAATAATTCCGGATGAGATTCAAATCAGGATCCTGGCCGTCCTGGGTTCTGGGATTCAAAATGGGTCTGAAAAAACCCACTTTTTCAATTTTTTTCAGCAGGATTTCCATGACACCTAGTGCAACGGTTGATTTTCCGCTTCCTGCTTCCCTAGCGGTAATGTACAAACAATTTGAGGACATATTGTCTCCTTTCTATGAACGTGTTGTGTCTGCCGAAAGAACAACTTTTTCTTTTAATAGCAATTGAAGAAAAATGAATTTTTCCAGGCAAACTCAAATAAATGCAATGAATTCTCCCTGTTCAGGAGTATATCAATAACGGAAAAACGGGTCTTCCCACAAAGAACTATAAAAATTATTCTGGCTGGACATCGCCAAAACAGATGCCGATATCCCTTGCAGTAACCATTTTGTCCGAAGATAAATCTATTTTTTTGCGCATGGCAATGGCCTCTTCAATGGGAACCGCGGCCATTCCTGAATCCTTTAAGGCCACCATGTGATCGAAAATCTTTTCTTCCACCATTCTCACGGCTGCCGCTCCAAACCGCAAACCAAGCAGACGATCAAAGGTGGTGGGAGATCCGCCTCGCTGCAAATGTCCCAGCACCAGAGATCTTGTGTCCTTTTCCGTCTTTTTACGGATCTGGTCTGCCACCCAGTCTCCGACACCGCCAAGGATTACTTCCTCACGGCCAAGCTCGCCTTCGCCCTTGTTAAAGGTCTGTCCGTCAGACGTTATGGCACCTTCTGCAACCACCACAATGGCATAATGCTTGTCGTGAAGTTCATTGTCCAGAATCTTGTCGCAGACCGCATTGATGTCAAAGGGGATTTCAGGAACCAAAATGACATCCGCACCGCCCGAAATCCCGGAATACAAGGCGATCCAGCCTGAATCCCGTCCCATGACCTCCACCACCATCACCCGGTTATGGGATTTGGCTGTGGAATGCAGTTTGTCCAGGGCATCGGTTGCCGTTGATACTGCGGTATCAAACCCAAAAGTACGGCTGGTTTTTCCAAGATCGTTGTCAATGGTCTTGGGGACACCAATCACAGGCATTCCCTTTTGGGCAAAACGATGGGCAATGGCAAGGGAGCCATCACCGCCAATGGCGATGTGACAATCAAACTTCATTCGATTAAAGTTGGAGATGATTTTATCGGAAATATCAATGACCTGAATTTCATCTGCCAGATTTTTCAAGGGATAGGAAAAGGGATTTCCCTTGTTGGTGGAACCCAGAATGGTTCCTCCGATGGAATAAATTCCATCCACATTTTTGGGGGTCAATTGAACCAGATCCTCAATATCCAGGAACCCTGCATACCCGTTCCTGCTTCCGTACACTTCCCATCCCCTGCGGTAACAGGAATGCACCACGGAATAAATTACTGCATTCAATCCAGGAGCATCACCGCCTCCTGTGGACATGATAATCTTTTTCATAAGGCGTTTATCATTTCAAGTTAGCAATTGTCGACAATTTATTGAATTCAATAAAATTGCTGATATTCTCCCTTATTTTCAAGGCAACTCTGCATCAAATATATCCAGAATCTTCTGGGAAATCTGACTGTGCAATTTTTTCACTTTTTTCTCTGTCAGGGTTTTTTCCGCATCCCGGTACACGACCCGGAACGACAAGGATTTTTTCCCCTCTGCAATGGGTTCTCCCTCGAACAGGTCAAACAGGAAAATTCGTTCCACAACCGGCTGCTGGTCTGCCAGCACCTTGAGTTCCGAAAGCATGGAACCAACAGGAATCCCTGCATCTACAATCAGGGTAATATCCCTTTCCAGACTGGGAAATTTGGGAAGGGGCTTTGCCTTGACCATTTCCGGCATGGCCTGGAACAAGGCCGCAAAATCCAGATCAAAGGCATAGGCATCCTGACGGATTCCAAAATTCTGCAATACCGCCTTTGAAATGCGTCCAAGGGAACCAAGTTCCAGGGAATCTTTTTTCATCACAGCACCGTACCCCTTTTGATAAACGGGAAAAGAATCATCCTGAATTTTGGAAAATGTAACATTTTCAATTCCCAAGGCATTGAGCAAAAATTCCACGGCACCTTTCAAATCAAAGAAATCCACAGGGATTTCCCTGGAAAACCAGGACTGATCTTCCCGGTTCCCTGAAACAAGCCCTGCAATACGGTCCTGTTCCAGGGGCTGAACACTTTTTCCCTGGTCAAAGAACACCTTGCCCAACTCAAAAATGCGGACACTTTTTTTCTGGCGAAAATTATTGTGTTTCAAATTTTCCAGAAGATTAGTCAGCAAACTTGTTCGCAGCAAAGACATCTGCTCTGACAGGGGATTCAAAATCTGTACGGCTTTCCGACCCAAATCGGCTTCTGCCATGCAAAGGTCATCACAAAAGGAAGCCGGAACAAAATTATAATTGATGACTTCAGAAAAAGAATTACCCACCATGATCTGACGGATCTTACGTTGAACGGCCACCTGCCTGGAAAGTTCCTGGCCCTTTGCTTCCACCATGGGATAGGTGGTTTCAATGTTGTCATAGCCCCACAGCCTTGCAACTTCCTCGGACAAATCCTCTGGACGGCTGACATCCACACGGAAAAAGGGTACAGCAACAGAAAATTTGCCGGATGAAGACTCTGAAACCTTGAAATCCACAGATTCCAGAAGTCCAATGATGGTCTCATTGTCAAGGTTGGTTCCAAGCCTGCGGTTCAACGAATCTGTATCCAGATCAACCAATACTGCTTCCGGCTCCCTTGCCTTTTCATCTATGATCCCGGTAAGAATTTTGCTGCCTTCTGATATATCTGCAAGGATGGACATGGCACGTTTCAGGGCAAACTCCGTGGCCTTTTCATCAACTCCCCTTTCAAAACGATGGGAGGAATCAGAATTGATTCCGGTTTTTTTGGCAGTTTTGCGAATGGAAACCGGATGGAAACAGGCACATTCAATGAGAACCCTTGTGGTTTCTTCACCAATCTCGGAATTTTCTCCGCCCATGACACCTGCAATGGCAACGGGCTTTTGTGCATCACAAATCATCAGGGCATCGGATTCCAGCTTGTGCTCCCTGGAATCCAGGGTAATAAAGGATATGGGTTCTCCGGCGGTTTTTACCCGGATTTGCTTTCCCCCAAGTTTTTCATAATCGTAGGCATGCATGGGCAGGCCCGTTTCCATCATGACAAAATTGGTAACATCCACCACATTATTCACAGGAGTAAGTCCCACGGACAACAAACGCTGCTGAAGCCAGGAAGGAGACTGCCCAACATTCACGTCAATTAGCATTCCTGCCATGAATCTGGGGCAAAGATCGGTATCTTCCACAGCCACTCGGATATAATCGGAGATGGATTCCCTGCATATTTTGTCCTGGGGAAGATCCACATTGGGGAATTTCAACGAACTGCGGCAATCCCTGAATGCGGCAATTTCCCTTGCGATCCCAATAGCACCAAGGCAATCGGGTCGGTTGGGGGTCAATCCAATGTCAAAACAGACATCGTTCAGTTTCAATGCATCTTTCAAGGGGGTTCCCGGCTCTGCATCAATATCAAGATCCATAATCCCATTGGCAGCACCGCCAAGGGCCAGTTCCTTTGCAGAGCAAAGCATTCCCTGGGAGACCTCTCCCCGGATCTTGCTTTTCTTGATGGTAAAATCCCCCGGCAATACTGCTCCGGGCAAGGCACAGGCAACCATCATCCCGGCTCTCACATTTGGAGCTCCGCAAACAATGGGCACCGCCTCCTCGCCTTGTTTTACAACTACCTTGCAGCAGGAAAGTTTATCTGCATTGGGATGTCTGGAGCATTCTTCTACCCTGGCAACCACAACATTGTCCAGGTGGGTATAAAGTTCTTCCACAGCTTCCACTTCAAGTCCTGCCATGGTAAGCCTGTCGGCAATTTCATGGGGTGCAAGCGTTGTGGGGACATATTCCTGTAACCAGCTCAAAGAAATCTTCATCTTAAAATTGCCCTAAAAATCCCAAATCGTTTTCAAAAAATTTACGAATGTCATCAATACCATAGCGAAGCATGGCCATGCGTTCAATTCCCATACCAAAGGCAAAACCAGTAAACTTACTGGGATCATAGTCCACATTTTCAAATACCGCAGGATGCACCATGCCTGATCCCAATACTTCCAGCCATCCTGTGCTGGAACACACCCGGCAGCCTGTTCCCCTGCACATGACACATTGAATATCCACTTCTGCACTGGGTTCAGTAAAGGGAAAGAAACTTGGACGAAACCGCAAGGAGGTTTGCTCATCAAAAAACTGATGGACAAAGGTGGTCAGAATGCCTTTCAAATCACCAAAGGAGACATTTTTATCCACCACAAGCCCCTCTATCTGGTGAAACATGGGGGTATGGGTCAAATCAGAATCACAGCGGAAAACCTTGCCCGGAGAAATAATTCGTACGGGTGGACGGGTCTTTTCCATGGTTCTTGGCTGGGAGCCGGAAGTATGGGTCCGAAGAACAATATTGTCAGACACATAAAAGGTATCCTGCATATCCCTTGCCGGATGGAATTTGGGAATATTCAGGGCCTCAAAATTGTAATAATCTGTTTCCACTTCCGGCCCCAGGGCAATATCAAACCCCAGTCTCAGGAAAATATCACAGATTTCATCCAGCACCTGGGTAAGGGGGTGCAGTCTGCCCCGGGCAGTTCCCCGTCCCGGCAGGGTAACATCAATCCCCTGATCTTTTCCCTGGGACACAGCTTCCATATTCCCGCGAACCTTGGCACCATGTTCTTCCAAACGGCCCTTCAACTGATTGGCCTTCTGGCCTGCCAAGGGACGATCATCAACGGGCAGACTGGAAATATTACGCAAAAATCCTGTCAACTCTCCCCTTCGTCCAAGATAAGCTGAAAGGACTTTTTCCAGTTCCTCCACATTTTCTGCCCCGTCCATGGCAGCCACAGCACGGGTTTCCATATCATTAAGGATATTTTCCACACATACTCCTTAGGCTAAAAGGAAAATTCACATCAAACAAAAAGACAAAACAGGACAACCTGCTACACAGGAAATCCCATCATACTTGTATTGATCCATCACCTGGAATCCCCTAATATACATTACATAACAGGGAATCATTACAATTAACAGAAATAATTTTCCGAATAAAAGCAAAAAATGCGTTTATATATTCGTCCATACGATAAAAACGCATAAAAAAAGGGCACAAGTCAATAGACTTCATGCCCTTTTCGACCAATTATGACAATTGGGAAGATGCCCTTCCGGCCAATTGTGTGAAGCCTGCGGGATCCACAATGGCAAGCTCTGCAAGCACCTTGCGATCCAGTTCACTACCGGACAGTTTCAATCCATTCATGAATTTAGAATAAGACAGATCATTCATACGGGCACCAGCATTGATACGGGTGATCCACAATTTGCGGAACTCTCTTTTGCGAGTACGGCGATCCCTGTATGCATACATCAAAGCCTTATCAACTGCATCGGCAGCGGTACGGTACAATTTGCTTCTACCGCCCCTGAATCCCTTTGCCAATTGAAGCACTTTATTTCTTCTGCGTCTTGCCTTAAAACCTCTTTTTACTCTCATTGCTCTACCGATTCCTTATACGAATTTATTTTGAAGAATCCCTTTATGCAAACGTTAATCAACGAGGGATCTATCCATTTGGCAGCATACGGCGTACTGATTTCATATCAGACGCCTTAATCACCTGGGCCTGGCGAAGTGAGCGTTTCCGCTTTGTGGTCTTCTTTGTCAAAATATGGCTGGCATTGGATTTTCTGTATCTGTACTTTCCAGTTCCAGTTTTTGCAAATCGTTTGGCCGCCGCTCTACATGTTTTAATCTTTGGCATGAGTCCTCCATCCTGCGCATAACATATAAAAAAATCACAGGAAACCCAAAAAGTTTCCCGATATAATATCTTTACTCAAATTTACTCAAAAAAACAATTCTCTATTTGGGGGCAAGCATCATGGTGATCATACGTCCCTCAAATTTGGGAGGCTGATCCACCACCGCATAATCTTTGGTGAGGTCAACCACTTTCTCCATGACCTCATTTGCCTGGTCTTTGAGAATGATTTCCCTCCCGCGGAACATAAGGGTAATTTTTACCTTATCGTTTTTTTCTATGAATTTTTGGATATGACGAGCTTTTGTTTCCAGATCATGGTCGCCGGTTTTGGGGCGGACCTTAATTTCCTTAATCTGAACATTTCTTTGTTTTTTTTTGGCATCCTGCTTTTTCTTGGTCAGCTCATATCTATACTTGCCATGGTCCATAATTTTGCAGACAGGCGGCTGGGCATTGGGAGAGACTTCCACCAAATCAAGGTCCTGATTTTCGGCAAGCTCCAAGGCATCTTCAATGGACAAAATCCCTGCCTGCTCACCATCAGCATCAATTACCCGAACCTCTTTGGCTCGGATATCCCTGTTAACATTCACCTGATCCTGCTTTCCTTGCTTAAATATGTTCCACCTCCAAATATAACGTCAAATTCATATGTTGAAAAAGACAGGATCGCTGATCCATGTCTGTCAAAATTGTCTGTCAAAATTGTCTGTCAAAGTCTGTCAAAATTTTTCCTGCAATAGGCGTAATCATGGAAATATAATGGTTTCTTTGCTGAATTGCAAGTTTTTTTCCTTTTCTGTCCTATTTTTCCACAAAATGGACATTCATTCCATCTTCCATGACATGGGCAATTTCCACCCCAAAATCAGGGAATGTAGTCAGCATGATCTGATCTGCAAATTTTTGAATGCTTCCTTGGTAAATCATATCCATCGTTGCTGTGGACACACCCATCTCCATGGGCTGCACCCTCACAATACCCGGCATATCCATTATTTTCTGCTTGAACATCAAGAATCTTGGCAGGAATTTGTCCCCATGAATGGTCAGTAAAAAATGGGTTTCCCGGTTCAGATCCCTGGCAAAAAAGTCCCGGCACACATCAAGAATCTTATCACCTGCCTGACGGGACGCGTTCAGGATGGCAGTTTCTCCTTTTTTCTCGCCAAATTTGCGGTCTGCCGCAGCATGGAAAGAATCTGCAAAAATTTTCTCTCCACGGGCAGGATCATATACAGCAGCCTCAATGTTCGCTTCAAACAACACCTTGTCCTCGGAACGATTGGAAGATTCCACGGCACGGGCCCTTCCCAAAATCACAAGGGAAGCTCCCATGGTTCTGGCAAGATCCATTGCGGTTTTACCGTCATAAATGGAAGAAAACTCAATGCCCGAATCCCCAGGAACTGAAAATTTTCCATGCTCTGGAAGCACATGCAGCTGCCCTGTTTCCAACTGCTGTTTCAGACCTGCATGGGCAATACTTTCATAGGCACCTGGATATTTTCCCCACCAATACTTCGGCAGGATATCATCCGGCCCCTGCTCCGCCATGAGCAGCAGCACCCTGGGTTGATTTATGGAATGCTCCAGCACGCCTGCCGTTATCAACTCCTGTCTGAGTAAATCCAGATTCACCAGGGATTTTACCCCGACCAGAAACATTTCATCCCATGCAGTTTCCCCCAGCACCTTATAGGAGACAAGAAATTTTTCCTTTTTTCCCAAGATCGTTCCGTAAAAGGCATCAAGTTTCCTGTGCAGAATTTCAGAAGGTACAAGGGAAACCGCCGCAGACTGGACAGCGGTTTCAATGGCCTTGTCAACGGCCTTTTGTTTTGCCGAGGCCATGTCTGCCTTTACAATGGCTTCCCTGCCCGTGGTAATATATTGACGGTTTTTTCCCTGAACCGGAGAAATCATGCCCAAAAGCAGCCCCATCAGTACCATCAGGGGCAAAATTCTTTGCAACTTCCTGTTATATTTTTTGTATTGTTTCATAACCATCTCAAATTTTTCGTTTTATGGTATAATCTGCCATGAGTGTCAAAAATTCCTTTGAATTCCCGTCATCAAACACATCCAAAGCTTTTTTGGCGGTAGCAGCATGATCTTCTGCCAATTTTTCAGTATAGGAAATCCCGCCAAGGTGGGCAATCATATTTGCTACTTTTTGAAATTCTTCCGAAGAAACATCTTCCCGGCCCATCATGGAGGTTAAGAATTCCTTTTCGCGAATTTCAGCATGTTCCAGGGCCTTAATAAAGGGAATGGTCATTTTTCCTTCCCTCAGATCTGCGCCGGGATTTTTCCCCAGCTGCTCTGCTGTTGCCGTATAATCCAGCAAATCATCTGCCATCTGGAAGGCCATTCCCAAATGATGCCCAAAGGTCTGTAACGCCTTTTCTTTTTTCGATTCTGCTCCGGCAAGGATGGCTCCGCTCCGGCAGGCGCCTTCGATGAGCACAGCGGTTTTTCCTTCAATGATCCTGCGGTATCTATCCTCGTCAATGTCCAGGCGGCCGGCCTGGTGCATCTGATCAATTTCTCCCTGGGACATGGCATTGGTCACGGCGGCAATGACGGAAACCAAAGGACAGGAACCTGTGTCCGCAGCAATTTCCAAGGCCCTTGCAAGCAAAAAATCCCCCGTAAGAATCACCTTGGCAGGCGGCCATTTATGATGGGCAGCAACCTTGCTTCTTCGCATGGCAGCTTCATCCACCACATCATCGTGGAGCAATGTTGCCGCATGCAGATACTCAAAAAGCACGGAAAAACTGACCTCATCGCCCTTGTCATAGCCACAAATTCTTGCACCATGGATCATGAGCAAGGGGCGGAGGCGCTTTCCTCCGGAAAACAGCAGATGGGAGGCAATATCCGCCACCAGATCAAGATTTGGACGAAGATGATCTTTCATGGCAATTTCCAGCTGCTCCATATCATGGACAGCAAGGTCAAAAAGCCGTTGTTTCATATCCGCCTGTGTTCCTTTATTGGCAGTCATCCTTGTTCCGCATTCTTATTATTCATATCTTGTCTATGTGACGGCTTCGCCTGCAATATCATAGGCAAAAGCGTCTGTTATCTTTACACGAACAAAGGAACCAATGGCAAGCCCTTCGGAATAAATAAAGGTTACCCCATCCACATCCGGGGCCTGAAATTGCGTCCTGCCAAGATACAGGCCCGGTTCAGGATTTTCTTCCACCAGTACCAGATATTCCTTGCCCACATGCCTAAAATTGCCTTCTTCGGAAATGTTGGCCTGGATGTTCATGATAACATCATGCCGCCTCTGGGCCTCTTTTTCAGAAACAAAAGGGCCAAGTCGATGGGAAACCAGATCCTCTGAATCTGAATAGAGAAACACCCCAAGGTGATCAAATCCAATGTCCTGGACAAATTGTGTCAGCACGGCAAAATCTTCCTCGGTTTCTCCGGGAAAGCCCACGATTAAAGTCGTCCGCAAGGCTGCCCCGGGATCAACCTTTCGGATCATGTCAAACAGATCATACAAAGCCTCTGTGGTGTAGGGCCGTCCCATTTTTTTCAGGACAGAAGTTGCCGCATGCTGGATGGGGACATCATAATAGGAACAGATATTGGGATGGACGGCAACGGTTTCAACGATCCTTTTATCCAGGGAGGAAGGATGGGTGTATAAAAATTGCAGCCAGGCTTGGGGATATTCCCTTGCCATGACAGAGGCAGTATAATCCAGCACCTCTTCAAAGCCAATCTTTTCCGGTAATTCCTGGCCCCAGTCCGAAGTGTTTTCCCCGGTGAGAATGATCTGTTTTTTCCCCTGGGCCAGAAGAATCAATGCCTCCTTTCCAATGTCCTCCATGGAACGGGAGCGCTGTTTTCCCCGGAATCCCGGAATCATGCAATAGGTGCAATGGCGGCTGCATCCTTCGGACACCTTTACATAGGAAAAAGGTTCCAGACCAGGCACCCTTGAATCCAATTCCGGCGGAAAAAATCTTCGCTGATTTGGATCAGGAAACAAAACAAAGGGCGATTTCCCATTGTCAGAAACCGCAGAAACAATCTGCTCACAGGCCGCTGTCCCCAGAAAGGCATCCACTTCCGGGAGAGAAGACATGAGTTCCGGGTCCTTGTGATACCGCTGGGCAAGGCAGCCTGTCATAATCAAGCGGCGGCATTTGCCGTCTTCCTTGAACCTTGCCATATCAAGGGTAACATCCACCGCCTCCTGGGCAGCCGAGGAGATAAATCCGCAGGTATTGACAATAATCACCTCTGCCTGCTCCGGGGCGTGGGCCATCCTGTGGCCTTCCCGGAACAATGTACCCAGCATGATTTCGCTGTCCACCTGGTTCCGGGAACACCCAAGGGTTTCAATATATACCAGCATGGATTAGCTGTTTTCCTGATTTCTCATGTACGACCAGCATTACATGGACTTGGCCATGATTTCGCCCACAAGTTTGGAAAATTTTGCAGGATTGTCCAGTTTCCCCCCTTCACTAACCACAGCAATATCGTATAGTAAATCGCTGTAATCGGTCAGCAACGGATTGGTGGTGTCTGTTTCAAAAAGGGATTTCATTTTTTCCATGACAGGATGGTTGATGTTTACCTCCATGGTACGCTTTTGCTCAGGTGCTTTCTGGCCGGAAGCCTTGAGAATTTTTTCCATATAAACACTCATGCCGTAATCATCCCCGGAAAGGCAGGAAACAGAATCGGTCAAACGGCTGGAAGCCACCACATCCTTGACCTTTCCTTCTAATTTGCCTTTCAGAAAAGAAAGAACCGCAGAATAGGCATTTTTCTTTTCTTCATCCACCTTTTCCACGTCCAGATCACCCTTTTCCGCACTTTTCAGCTTCTTTTCCCTGTATTCGGTCAAAGACTGAACCACCCACTCATCCACGGGATCCACCATGAGCAGCACCTCATAGTCTTTGGCTTTCAGGGCTTCCAAAAGGGGAGAATTCATAAGAGATGAAAGATTTTCGCCGGTAATATAATAGATTTCCTCCTGGCCTTCTTTCATGTTTTCAATGTAGGTATCCAGGCTTACGTAGGCACCATCCGACTTGGTGGTCTGGTAGCGAAGCAGGGCCGCAAGGCGATCCTTGTTGTCGTAATCCGTGGGGATACCTGCCTTCAGGGACGGGCTGAATTCCTTGTAAAATTTTTCATACTCTTCCTTTTCCATGGATTCCAGTTCAGAAAAAATCTGCTTCACAAGGTTTTTGCGGATATTGCGAACCAGACGGTCTTCCTGTAGAATTTCCCTGCTCACATTCAAATTGAGATCCGGCGCATCCACGACCCCCTGAACAAAGCCAAGGTACTCCGGCAGCAATTCCTTGCAGTCGTCCATGATAAATACCCGTTTGCAATACAGCTGCATACCGTGCTTTCTTTCGGGACGGAACAGATCAAAGGGAGCTTTGGAAGGAAGATACATGAGCACATCGTATTCTGTAACCCCTTCAAAACGCTTGTGAATGGTTTTCATGGGAGTATCCCAGTTATGGGAAATATGGCGGTAAAATTCCTCGTGTTCCTTTTCCGTAACATCATCCTTTGACTTGGCCCAGATGGCCTTCATGGAATTGAGAGTTTCATCTTTTTTTACCTTGCGGAAGGTATCTACCACGGGCTTTCCCTTGGAATCCTTGATGATTTCATTTTCAGGGATGGGTTCAGTTTTTTCCATGTTCATGATGACAGGATAGGTAACAAAATCAGAATGTTTTTTAACAACATTCTGGATAACATATTCATCGGTAAAATCCTGCTCGCCCTCTTCTGGTTCTTTCAGGTACAGGGTAATGGCCGTTCCGCGATCTTCCTTTTCAATTTCTTCCACGGTATAGGAACCCTTGCCGTCGGATTCCCAGCGAACTCCCTTGTCGGCTCCGGCAGCCTTTGTATCCAGACGA
>PDWI01003114.1_pt1 | contig 23876 bp, 22 predicted proteins | sample 1430891 | NCBI WGS metagenome assembly PDWI01 (sample SAMN01162508, study PRJNA174530) | Oral metagenome, whole genome shotgun sequencing project. | biome: Marine environment; feature: Marine mammal; material: Swab sample of the gingival sulcus; isolation source: swab sample of gingival sulcus... | reverse complement strand
ACCGCAAACCTCGAGGGGAAGGTACTTCTAGAAGGTACTCCTATCGGGGCGGGATCTGACGGTTTATACGAAGTCTGCAAAGCAGCTAAAGTATTAACCGAAGCTAGTGCTACATCCAAAACTTACGAAGTAGCAAAAGGACACCACTTCCAAGTAGGGGATTACCTTTCTGAAGGAGTTTCTGAGGCGAAAGCTATCACTAAGATAGATAAATCAAACGCTTCTAAAGATGTGATTACGTTGGAAGAAACTTTAGGGGCTAAAGTAGAAGCTGGAAGCCTCGTTGTTGAAGCTTCTGAGGGAAGCACAGAAGCAAGAGTTACACCTAAAGCCGTAGTAGGAAGTACCTACGACGTAGTACAAGGAGATAACTTGTTCACGGATGCTTGGGCTATGGCCGTTGTAAGAGAGAAGAGCGCCCCAGCAATTTCCGCTGAGGCTAAAAAGGCACTTTCTTGTGTCGTTTATGTTTAATCTATAAAATTAGTATAAAATGGCACAAAAGACATTAATGGTAGGGCTTAACGAGAAGGATATGGGGGCGGTCGTACGTGGGTACGATTTGAAACCTTTCTACTATCCCACACTGTTCCCTATTAAAGAAACGAAGCGCCTGGAGTGGAAAGTTCTTGAGGCTCAAACAGGCTTAAAAATAGCGGCTGACTTAGTATCTAGAGGGGCGACTCCTGACAAAAAGACGCGTGAAGCTATTTCTCGTATCCAAGGAGATATTCCTAAGATTATGATTTCACGAGAGATGCTTGAAGACGAATTGACTGATTACGACATAGCGGTAGCGATGGCGTCTTCTAACGAGGATCTTAAAACTCTTGTAGAGTTCTGGGCAGACGACACCAAATTCTGTTGGGAGGGTGTTGCTTCGCGCGTTGAGTGGGTAGCACTTCGTCAGATCTCATTAGGCAAGATCAAATTCACCAACAGTAATAACACTGCTGTTGTGACGGAGTATGATATAGATTACCAGATGGATCCGAAGCAGAAAACGGGTGTTTCCGTATCTTATTCAGTGGGATCCTCAGCAAAGCCTTTATCTGTAGATATTCCTAAAGCATTGAAGTGTGGGAAGTCTATCGGGGCAAAGTACAAGTTCTTGTTTATGAATCCGGAGACTTTTGAGAAGTTTGCAGCTCAAGAGGAAGTTTACAAAAGATGCGCTTCTTTCTTGCAGAACGTCGCTAAAGTGGTGGAGACTCCAAGCGTTGCTGACGTGAATGCCTACTTAGCTAAGAAGCCTGAAACCTTCAAAGGGTTGCAGATCGTCGTTATTGATCAAGATATCACTATCGAATTAGCTGATGGAACTCGAGAAACTTCGAATCCTTTCGAAGAGGATGTAATGTTGTTCTCTGAAAGTAAGATTTTAGGCAACACTTTCTGGAAGAAGCCTATTGACGCTAAAGCTATGCCTGGCAGCAATGCTATTAAGGTAATGCACGGTCATACGTTAGTGAAGAAGTACTCTCAGGAAAGTCCGGTAACAGAGGTTACAGAAGGGATCGCAAATATTTTCCCTGCTTGGTCATTAAGTGGACGTTCATTTTTGATGCAAACTAACGCAACAAGCTGGACTAAGTAAAAAGCAAGGAGATGACTCATACCAACAGAGATTATGTGACTAAAGTACTTTCAGGGCTAGATCTTTCAGAGGATGATATAGATGTTATTCTGATGAAGGGGGGCTTGGATGGAGACGGAGAGGCTAACATAGAAGCTTGTGATACGGCGATCTATAATCGCTTCTCTGTTGTTCTAAAAGCCGCAGCTAAGAATGTTACTGAGGGGGGCTATTCTCATAGTTGGAATGTCGAAGCTGTGAAGTTGTACTATTCAGCTCTCTGCGCAGAACTTGGAAGAGAGAACGTGTTAGAAGAAGAGCCGACGTTAGAAGACCTCTCACAATTATGGTAGTGAAACGATATCCTCATTTTCTAATAGTTTTCGACGTGGGAGAATCTACCCAAGACAGTACTGGAGCTTGGGTAGAAGCTTCTACCTCCTCTAGGGTTCTATCAGAATGCCGAGAGGAAACCAACGGAAAAGGGGTGGAAATTCCGATAGCAGGGGGCGAATTCAGAAGGTTCTCATCTTTGATACTGTTACCGAAAAACTGTCCTATCGTTAAAGAGGGGACACAAGTATCAGTATCAAACGACAGAGAGGGTAAGGAGATCAGGATAAGAGGAGAGGTATTGAAGTTTGATAAAGGGCAATTGCATAATAGGCTGTGGCTTTAAAAAGTAACCTAAAGAGAGAGCATCTTGAGGCGAGGAAGAAAGCATTTTTAGCTGAAGTTCGGAAATGGCAAATAAAATTCCTAAAAAGACTCGGAGAGAAGTGTATAATTCACGCAAGAGAGATTCCTCCCCATATAGGGTATACCGATCAGACAGGAGCAGCTCGAAGTTCGACAGGCTACACAGTTTTTGAGAATGGAGTAGCTATACACGAGAACTACGAGATTGTACTAGGCAACGAAGAGGGGGTCCGAGAAGGAAAGAAGTTAGCAAGAGAAGTCGCAAAGAAGTATAGAGGAATCTATATAGTTTTCGTAGCCGGGATGTATTACACAGTGTATTTAGAGATAAAAGGAAGAGATGTTTTAACTTCTGCAGAACTATTAGCAATAAGAGAAGCCCCTAAATTGATAGAGGCGATAAATAAAGCGATAAAACAAGTATGAGAACTACTTTTGACACTAATGAAATTCTATACGATCTATTCAAAAACAACAGAATAGGCAATAATGGGGGGTGTTACGAGGAGGGAGACCGACCTCAAGGTTCTCAAGAAGAAGATGTCACTTTTAACACTATCACACTAACTCAAGATCACTATCCTCAAATAGGGAGATCCAACGTAAACATATACGTACCTGACAAATATGTTAGCATAAAAGGGAAGAAACAACACAAACAGAACAAACAGAAACTGAAAACATTGTCTGTTGAGGCAATGGAAGTACTTAGACAGGCTAAAACGCCAGGGCTCAAACTAGTTATTGAAGGACAAAAGGTTCTTAATTTTAACGAAATAGAGCAGCATTGTGTAAACATTAGCCTTTTTTGGAACATACAGAATTAAAAATTTTTTAAAAGCAATTTAAAATGCCAGTTATAACATTAGGATTGAGTAAAATCAGTGTGGGTGCAGCAGCTCCAAGCGGAGTAATGCCTTCATCCTTGAATAAAATAGGGAAGACCTATGAGAACACTTGTAAAATATCACAAGATGCTTCAGATGTCACAGAACATAAAGAAGAAGGGGTTGCCGCTCCAGCGGTTCGCAAAAAAACGAAAAAAATACCAAAATTGACCTTCTCTATCATGGATTGCGACGTAGAGATGTTAGCAACTTACATAGGAGGAGAAGCGGTTCCTAAGAATGATTCTGAACCGGACGGACCTAAGATTTGGGGCTTCAACGGTAACGGGGTTGTTGCGAATAAAGCTGTTTTCGTTGAGACCGAGCAAGGCTTGGACTTTGAGATCCCTAACGGAGATGTAGAGGCTACGCTTGATGGGGACATGTCTGCGAAAGGGTTGTTCTTGGTGAATTTCACAGTTACCCCTATGGCGGTAGAAGAGGGCAAATTTGCTCTGAGAGGAGTACCTAAGGAATAAAGATCGTTCGCGGGTTTGTTTTAATATCTATTCTCGAGAACCCTCTGCATTAGTAGGGGGTTTTCTATAAAAGCTTAGAAGTATGGGAGAGGAAGAAAAAGAAAAATTAAGATTAGAACAAGAGGAGCTTAATCGACTGATAGAAAAAGGCTACGACTTCACAGTAAGCGCGGATGTCGTCGTTCATAGAAGAGGCTTTCTCGGCATCTCTAGAAAAGTTGTAGAAAGAAAAGAACAGACATTCTCCATCCAAGAGCCTACCCTCTCTACGCTAGATAGGTTATCTGCGGAATTCCTACAATTTGCCATTGATGAGGCAGAAGTGAAAGAGGGGGGCTTAGAAGCTATAAAAAGATATGCGAATAAACACGCTCTCAGACTTGCAAAAATATTAGCATTAGCGGTGCTGGGGGAAGAATACCTAATTCCCAAGCCTAGCTCTAGAGGATTTTCCTACAGAAAAGATGAGAAGCGCCTGGGACAGCTCACTTCCATATTTGCAAGATCTATTAAACCTTCCAAGTTGTACTCTTTAACCGTCGCCCTTAACGCTATGTGCAACTTTGGGGATTTTATGAGCTCTATTCGATTGCTGTCCGCAGAAAGGACAACGGCACCGATTCGGATAGAGGGAGAGAAAGTGGATTAAAGAGTCCTCAAGGGCGAAGAGGAGCTATCTGTGCCCACTTCGGCTGGACTTGGGAATATCTACATCACGGTGTCGCTTGGGGGCAAATACAAAGAGCTATGATAGATGCCCCTTCTTACGAGTATGAAGACAAAGATAGAGAGGAGAACATACAACTAACAAAGGATAATGCTGCACAGATAGCGCAGCACGTAAATACAATGATGCAGCTATGACGGGCCTACATTTTGAATCGGATCTGAATAATGATAAGCTTAACAGCGCTATAGATGAAACTTTGCGCCGAATACAAGGGCTTTCGGATGCTACTGTTTCAGGGGGAGAAGATATCGATGCTACTTTTAAGAAGACTGCTGCAGAGATAGAGGAGGCCTTTCAGAAGTTAGATCAGGCGTCAGGCATTCATAAGAAAAGTCTGAAGGATTTAGAAAAAAAATATAAGGATCTGCAGAGCGCCTCAGCAGAGGCCTTCAGAAAAGGCGACGACAAGCTCTATTCTAAGCTACAGCAGGAGGGCAAAGCTATACAAGGGCAAATACAAGTTCGAAAAAGACTACTTAGAGAAATTGAGGCCACAGCAGATAGCTTAGCGAAAGAAGAACAAGCTCTAGATACAAGAAGGGCTAAGCTGAAAAAGCACACCAAAACGGTTAAAAGTTTTGAAACGCAACTCCGTTTAGCTCGAGAGCGGGTAATGGCTCTTGAAGCAGCAGGTAAGAGAAATACTGCAGAGTATGAAAAGGCACAGGTAGAGCTCGGACGTCTTCGAGATATAATGAATGATGCCAACAGACAAGCTAAGATTCTGTCCCACGACCAAGCAGACTTTCAAGGTGTGCTCTCCGGGCTTACAGGTTTATCAGGAGGGTATTCAGCAGCAACCGGCGCGGTCTCTTTGTTTGCTGGAGAGAATGAAAACCTCCAATTAGTAATGACTAGAGTACAGTCCTTAATGTCCATCACAATAGGATTGCAACAAGTTCAACAAACCTTAGATAAAGATTCGGCGTTTCGTCTTGTTACTCTTGTAAAATTGAAGAAACGTTTCGGCAATATGACTCACTTTGCTGCTAAATCTTTGATGCGATTCGGGGTAGCTGCAAGAGGAGCAAGGATAGCTGCCTCAGCTCTTACAGGGGTGTTAACTCTCGGAATCTCAGCTGCTGTATCTGCAGCAATATACGCTTTTAACAAATATAATGAGAAGCAAGAAGAGGCGAAGGAGAAAGCGAAGGCGTTGTATGAGATCAATAAACAGGGACGCGAAGAGTATTTTAAAACAGGCATTGAAATAGACAAAGTTCTTACCCAGATTAAGAGCTTTAACGGGTCTAAGAACGAAGAAAAAAAGTTAGTTGATAAACTCAACTCTAAGTACGGGGAAGCGCTAGGGTACTATTCTTCGCTGGCTAAATGGTATGAAACTTTAATACAGAAAAGCCAATATTACACCGAGGTCTTATTCTTACAGAGCAAAGCACAAGCGTTAATAAACAAAGCCACAGAAGCAGATTTAAAAGTCTTAGAAATAGAAACTTCAGGCGTAGAGGCTTATAGACCCTTCTGGGGAGACGGAGGAAAAGCGGAGATGTGGCTCGGAGGCGATAATCTGAACGCTGAAGGAAGTGATCCAGCCGAGTTAGCTTATGAAAAAGCTATAAAAGAAGAACAGGGGAAAATAAACAGCTACAAGGAATCGGTAAAGAGTATAAACAATGAAATCGAGAAATTAAAAAAGAAATATAAAATAGGAGATTTCTTAAAACCAACTACTACTGATCTTTCTAAGGATCCTTTCAAGAAAATGCTGCAAGACCGAAAATCTGAATATAACAGATTCAAAAAATACTTGAATTCCGGAGACACAATTCTTGTAGAAGCTGGTAAAAAAGGACTTGAAAAATTGAAAAAAGACGGAGCAACCTATTTAGAATTTCTCAAAAACCAACAAGAGAGCATCCTTAAGATCCCTCAAGACAAAAGAAATGCTACCCAGACTAAAAACCTAGCTTCTCTAAATGACGCTATCGCTTCAGAGACAAAAACAACGGTGCTGAATGACTTCAATGATAAACTTCAAGAAGAGTTAGGATCAGCTAAGAATATACTCTCCAAGATGGAGGTTATACAAAACTTCAAAGAGAAATTAGATTCTGATGATAGCGGACTGGGTGCGGATAAGGCTGATATTCTGAATCAACAATCCAAGAAAATAGAAGCGGAAGCGAAGAAGCATACAGATAAGCTATTAGAAAGCTATTCGGGATATTTAGACAAAAAATTAAAATATGATGAGCAATATGTTACCGATATAGCTTTATTGAACAAGAAGATAGAAGCTGCAACAACCAAGGAGGAGAAAGCGCTATTGGAGCAAGCTAAAAACAAAAGAACAAAAGAATATGAAAGAGGCACAGGAGATGCTGACTACGATGCTCTTTTATCAGACTATGCGGATTTTGAAGAAAAAAAGCAGAAAATAATAGACGAGTATGACTCGAAAAGGGAGATAGCTCAGAGGCATAATAATAAGAAACTTGTAGAAGACCTAAACGTCCAACAGCAGAAAGCATTAAGTACTCTAGCTTTAGACGAGTTAAAAGCCAGTCCAGATTGGGAGTTAATGTTTGAAGATCTCGACGAAGTTTCAACGAGAAAGCTCGAAGAGCTAGTTCAAAAGATAGAAGGTATGACAGCCTATCTAGGAGTTGAATTTGATCCTAAAGATCTGGCTACTCTGAAAGATAAAATGCGAGGAGTCACTAAAGAGCTCCAAGAACGCAACCCTTTCAAGGCTGTGGGGGCTTCTTTTAAAAAGTATAAGGAGGCAACCGATAAAGAGTCTAAATCTAAAGCTGCTACCGAAATGCTCGAATCTGCAGGGAAAGCCGCAGGACTCCTATCGGGAGGCTTAGATGCTGTAGTAGGAGGAGTAAAACAGATGGGTATATCTATGGATGAAGAGTCCGAGATCGTCCTCAAAGACATAGGGGGTATGATAGAAGGGGCGGGGCAACTGGCTACCGGAATTGCTTCAGGAAACCCCCTTAGCATCATACAAGGATCAATAGGGCTACTAACCTCAGCCTTCGACCTTTTCAACTCAAAAGACAGAAAAGCGAATAGGGAAATAAAAAAACATGCGGAGGCGATAAAAAAACTGGAAGAAGCCTACCAAGACTTAAGTAGAGCCGTAGACAAAGCTTTAGGATCGAAAGTATACGCCGATCAAAAAGCAATGATCGCTAACATGAAGCGTCAACAAGACCACCTCCGAAGAATGATAAGACACGAGTGGTCCAAAAAGAAAACTGATAGGGGTAAAATAAAGGAGTATCAGAGCAAGATAAAAGAGCTTAACCATGCTATAGAAGACACGTTAGAGTCGATAGCGAAAGATATTGCTCAAACAGATGCAAAATCTTACGCTGTTGAATTAGGAGATGCTCTTGTTTCGGCTTTTGAAAAAGGAGGAGACGCGGCGGATAATTTTGTAGAAAAGATAACAAATAAGGTCATAAAAAACGCCATAGTAAACCAACTACGAAAAAAATTCCTGGAAGAGCAATTAGGACAGGCTATCGATCAACTCACGGACTCTATGGGGAGTTGGAAAGGAGACTCTTTCAAATTTGACGGTCTTTCAGATTCGGAGATAAAAAGATTCAAAGATTTGTCTAAAACCGCTTCAGATAACTTCTCAAAAGCCTTGGAAGAATATGAGAAGATATTTAAAGGTGTAACAGAAGACAAAGTAGATACTTCCTTTACAGGAGCCTTAAAGGGGGTTAGTGAAAGTACCGCTTCTATGGTTGGAGGGCAAATAAATGCTGTGCGTATTAATCAACTAGAATCTACGCAGATGCTACGAAATAGCCTTTTTCAGCTGCAAAAGATAGCGAGAAATACCAGACATAATAGCAATCTAACGCAACTAACAAAGATAGATGACGTGATTACGAAACTAGACAAGTTAGATATTATCGCGAAAGCGTTATCAAAAAACAGTGATCCGCTTCGATCACAAGGATTAGGAGGATAAGAAATGAGATTAGGAGAATTTATAGCGAGAGAAGGAAAAGCTAAAGGGCTGTGCCCAGAGTGGAGACAGAAGCTTTCCGGGATTACAAATAAATCTGAGCTTCTACAGCTCTACTTAGAGGGAATAGATTTCTGCCTACTCGCAGATTTCCCAAGTAAGAGTTTTTTGAAGAAAGAAGGGGGAGATCTTTTAGAGAGCCTCAACATACATATAGATTCTGAGGACTTCACAGTAAGAAATGAAAGCAAAATAGTCTGTTTAGGCGTAAGTAAAGGGAGGATAGAGTGCTCAGGATATGACGTGACGGAAGTGTTCGTCAAGCACGACAGTGAGATAACTATCCACGCTGAAGGAGACTCTTTCGTGATGGTGGACGTATTCGAAAATAGCCAAATACATATAATCGCTTCCGAAAGAGCTAAAGTCTGCGTTAATAGATACGGGGGAGATATAGATAGCATCTTGAAGGAGTCAGCAAAAGTGAAAGTGATAGAAAAGCATCGAAAAAATTACTAGGAATAATGAGTAAAGCGATTTACTACATAAACGGGAAAAATTTTAAAGACTTTGGGGTATTCGTATCGGATTCTTTCGGCGTATTAGGGCTTCCTAAAATGCGAAAGCCTAAAAGCCATGTGTGGGAAGATTACAACGGAGAGGTTATAGACTTAAAAGCGAAGTATTACGAGCCTCGAAACATAAGGCTCCAATGTTTTATGGAGGCTGACGGAGAATTAGATTTCGCTTCTAAAATGACAGCATTCTGTGCTGAATTCTGCGAGTCCGGGACGTCTCGTTTGCTTATAGATGTTATTCCGGGAAAGCCTCTCATATATGAAGTGTTCCTTTCCTCTCCTATAGATCCTGAAAAGGAATGGGAAGAGGGACAAATGGTAGCTACCTTCTCTTTGACTCTAATAGAAGCTGAGCCTTTAAAGAAGGTATTGAAAGTCGCAGGATCTTCAGTATCTCTATCGGGCGTCGCCCCTAAAGTACTTACCATTCATTGGGGAGATGGAAGAACGGCAGCGGATGTAGGGGGAGATATGAATCTTTCCCATAACTACAGTTCTGTAGGACCTCATTATATCGTGATTGCTGGAGGGGTTGCTGAGATAGAAAATTTAGACACTAACGCGGAGGAGATATGGAGCAGATTGTAATTAGAAAGCCGAACGGAGAAACTTACTCTTTGACTTCTAGAAAAGAAGTGAGAGTATTAAAAGCAGAGCAGAGAATAGCCCTGCTAGGAGAGGACGTGTTAGATTTATCAATAAAGACCTCAGCAGAATTACCTCTAGAGATTGGAGATTATACAGTAGTATTTGGAAGAAAATATAAGATAAACAGGCTTCCCGAACCAGATCTCACTAGTGAAACTTCCAGCAGTATCGAGCTCGAGATGGAAGGGATTCAGTATGACCTAGCACGAGCGACTTATGATCTTACAATCAATACAACAAACAATGAGCTACAGGATGTTCAAGCTGATTCTTTAACCGGAGATTTGAAGAAATTCGCAGAAGTTCTGATAGCTAACGCCAATAGGGTATTTGTGAATGAGTGGCAGTTAGGGGATTGCCCCAACTGCGAAATCACGGATAAGACTCTGACCTTCGGAGAAGAGTCTAACTGCTTATCGGTATTACAACTTTTATGCTCTGAGTTCGGAACAGAGTGTGAGATAGAACAGCGTGAGAATGTAAACATCTTACATTTCCGAAAAATAGGCACGGTATACCCTTTCACATTCCAATATGGGAGAGGAAGGGGACTTTACGAATTAAGAAGAAAGAACCAATCTTCAGCTAACATTATCACACGTCTGAAAGTCTTCGGGTCATCAAGAAATATTACTTCTAGGTACAGAGCCGCTCGACTCTGCCTACCCGGAAAGAGCAAAGGGGAATCTTACATAGAAAATAGCGAAGCTGTAGAGAGATACGGTGTTTGGGAAGCTACAAAGAAGTTTAATGACATATACCCCTCTCGAACAGGCGAAGTTGAAGCGATCGACGCTAACAACGTTTTGAAGTTTTCCGATTCAACGATGTTTAACCTTAATGCTCTTGAAGAAGACGGTGAAACAACAAGATATCTGATTCCAGGAAGCGAAGCTAAGATTCGATTTATATCTGGCAATCTATCCGGTTATGAGTTCAGTATAGCCGAGTATGACCACGATAGCCACACTTTTGCTTTAAAGAAATTCAAAGACGATAGAGGCGATGTTTTCCCTTCTCCCACGTCTGAAGCTTTTCGATTCTCAGAAGGTGATAAGTACAAGCTATTAAATATAGCACTGCCTAAGATCTACGAAGACAGTGCTGAGAGCGAGCTTGAGAGCGCAGGTGTTGAGTATTATCAGCAGAACAGCCAGCCTAAGGTAAGCTACGACTTAGCCATAACTCCCTCCTTTCTCGAGAGGCGGGCTTCCGAAGGGCTTACTACTAATGTGTTTCTGCCCGGGGACTATATACGTGTAGAAGAGCCAAGAATAGGGGTAGATAAGAACATAAGAATAAAATCTATAGTTCGAAATTTAAAGGATGTGTATAGTTATGATCTGACATTATCTGACATGCCTGTAAAAGTATCATTACCCGCGAAAATAATTTCAGAATTACAGAAGATAGATAATCTAATAGAGCTAAATCGTTTAGAAGACCCCATTCGCGCTCGGCAAAATTGGCGAAACTCACAGGAGGTGCTTAATATGATTTTTGACCCCGAAGGTAATTACTTTACCGATAGGATAAAGCCTAAGTCTATAGAAACAATAATGCTATCTGTAGGAGCCACAAGTATGCAATTCGCATTACTTGATACGGTGATAAATGCTAATGCAAATTCAGATAAAAACGAAATTGGGGTTAAAGGTGGAGTATTAGCGCATTATGCAATAGAAGAGAGTATTAGAAGTTGGAACATCTCCGATAGTACAACCTTTTTAGCACAAGACAACAAAGCTTATTACATATACGCGAAATGCGAGAAAGAAGGAGATTCGGCTATTATCATCTTCTCCGAAAATCAAATCTTAACAGAAGAGGATCCTAACTATTACCACTTTTTTATAGGAGTCGTTAATTCTGTTAATTCTGATCTTCAAGCTCGTTCGCTATCGTTGTCTTATGGGTTTTCAACGATAAACGGGGGTTTCATCACAACGGGCTGTTTAAAATCCTCTAATAAAGCTCTTATTGTAGACTTAGATAATGCGAGAATCGTCGCTCAAGACGGCGCAGAAATAATCGGGAATATTACATTTAAGTCAGGAGAAAGCGACGTCAACCTTGCCGATTGGGCAGGAATAACAGAGCAGAACGTACAAAACGCTCAAAAAAAAGCAGAACAAGCTGCCGCACAGGCAGAAGCTAATGTAGCAGAAACAAATGCCAAAATAGCTGCCCTTCAGGCGCAAGTAGATGGCGAAGTAAGCAATTGGTATTATAAATACACGCCTACCTTATCTAACTACCCGGCTTCTTCTTGGGAAACAAATGCCGAAAAAGATAAGCACATAGGCGACACCTTTACCAACATACAGCAAGCACCGGCAACTAATGCTGGAAAATCTTGGCGATTTATAAAAAATGGAAGCTCCTACCAGTGGTCGCCGATTGCCGACAGTGATGCGGTATTGGCATTACAAAGGGCATCACAGGCACAGTCAACTGCTGACGGGAAAAGTACCACATACTTGACGCAGCCGACTTCTTACCAAATGGGCGATATGTGGTCGTTGAATGCTGCACGTACAGTAGATGGAGTCACTTATAAGAAAGGTGAACTCTTAACTGCCAAACAAGACAGCAACACCTTTGTAGAAGCACACTGGTATAAGAGAGTGCCGTATACGGATGATAGTGCGGTGGAGGCTTTGCAAGTCAGCAGTGAAAATCTATTTAAATACTCTTCTCTTAATCCAGTTCGTTTAATTGGGGATAGCCAAACAATAGGAGAGGGATTTGAGAAAATTTTTAAAGCGGACAATCCTAACGGGTGGGCGATTTTGCCAATTTCAAACCCTACCCCTCTTTGTAAGAAAGGAGAAAAAGTAACTATTTCTTTTGAATATAGGCATAATCAAGCAGGTGCTTTCAAGTTTGAATTGACGGTTACTTCAGGGACGAACCATACTATCCACGGTCCTAAAAATTTGCCAGAGAACAACACTGATGAGTGGAAGGCTTTTACCGAAACCACGATAGCAGATTACGCAGATGATAGACCCTTTGGAGGCTTGAATTTATGGGGCGTTGGTGAGGTAAGAAGAATCACGATAGTTCGAGGCGACAAGTTTACGGGGCTTTTCCCCGCTTCCGCTGATACACAGGCGGAAATTGGCGAGGCGAAACAGGCTGCCTCAGCAGCTCAAGAAAGTGTTGTTAATCTCAATAGCTATATAGATGGCTCTTTTTCAGATAATCTTATTTCAACCTCAGAGCGGATAGCCATATCCAAATATAAAAACACCGTTAACGAATCAATGAATAAAGCGCAAGCCTCGTATTTAAGAGTGTATCAAGATGAGCATTTGGAAGGGGCGGTAAAGACGCTATTACTCAATTCAAAAGTTTCATTATTTGGGGCAAAAGATGAGCTGCTGGAAGCTATTGAAGCAGCTATTGCTGATGGTAAGACGACAGAGGAAGAAGCTGCAAATGTTGATGCTAAATTTCTAATTTTCAATTCGGCCATATCGGAATTTCAGGCAGCTTTGGAGTCAGCCAAACAATCTATTTACAAAAAAATTAAAGAGGTAGGTGAGAGTTATGCGAACGAAAAAGTAGATGAGATGGTCATTCAGCACCGAAATTTGTTTGCATTAAGCAAGATGAGTAGCTACTATGCTTACAATTCGCAGCAAATTTTGGATATAGGAAAAGGCAAGGTAAAATTTACATTCAAGAATAATAGTAGCTTAAAAAGAATAGCTGTTGCAAGTAACGGTTTTATACCGGATACATCTAAGGACTATGTCTACACGGGGAGATTGTTGGTAGATGGGATTCCGGCAAAAAAAATCGATTTTTTAGACGGTATGTTATCGACATACGGAGGACCTCCTTCATATTTCGAAGTTGATGATGACGGCAACTTTGAGATGAGAGTTAAGGGCTTCAACAGAGATTGGCTCCTCCACTGCAGGTTTAATGCTGAAAATTATGTTGTTTTTGAAAATCTTAAATTCCAAGAAGGTTCAAAATTCACAGGTTGGTCACCTGCTCCCGAAGATGTGCAGGCGGACATAGGTAAAAAACACCAAGAAACAGCGCATATACGTGCAGCACTGAAAGAAGACACTGAAATCAACGGGGGGCTGTTGCTCGCCTCTTTGTTAGGAGCAAAAGACGCAGATGGAAAGGTAAGAAGCTACATAAGTGGAAATCCTTCAGGCAACCCTATCGCTGTAGCGGCAGGGGTTAGTAATTTTGGAACTGATGCAGAAGTTCAGAATGTAGCCATCAAACACGACGGAACGGCAAAAGTAGGCATCTTTAGTATTGATAGCGAAGGAAATGTGCGAATACTTAACGAAACTAAAGAAGAAAGAATAGGTTTTTATCGCGGAGAAATAGACTCGTTGGACAGTCTTTTGAATGCTACTACCAGCGAGACAACAAAGGTGCAAGAAAGTGTTTTACATACTTATTCAAGCGGTACCTTGGTAGTTCCCGGAACAAGCATAGAGGTTAGCGAAAATGGTGGATATTTTAACATAAGAGGAAAATTGAAATTAGAAGTTAATTTCAATGATTATGAAAGAATAGAAGACCCCTATGATAGTGGAGAAGATGAAATCCCTGCGGACGAAACCGCAGAGGGTGTCTTGGCGCTATACAAAGACGGCGTAAGATTCAAAGATTTATGCGCAGTGCATTACGAATCTCGAAATGACACTAATGCTTTTTTAGAATGCAACTTTAATGAAGAGCACATATATATAGATAAAGCAAGCAGTCATTATGAATTACGTGTAATTTTCTCATTGAATTGTAATCTTGCAACAAGCGATGGAAATCTTACTTTTAGCGAAGGAAGGATAACGTGGATTCTAAACAGAACTGCGTTCAAAAAGATAGCTTACGGAACTAATGGCCTAATTATGACCTACCCCGGCATTCTTTTTTACTTATCCGAAGAAGATGGCTTGACTGTGAAGGGCAAAACTAATTTGCCCGGAGTGTTGTGTACGGGGAGTAGCAATAAATGGGGGGTGCAATCTAACTATTGGGGTGCTTATGAAGAAGGAAACGTTGAGAAGATGAGTCAGGGGCACTATAGGGTTTATCACAATATAGGACACGGAACTTACACCGCCACTTTCACTCCGCATTACATTGATGGAGCAACAGGTTTGCAGATTGGGATAAGAACAGCAATTTATGTAGAAGTTTATTTCTATAGAGGGACGAATCTTAGGGATACAGGATTTGATTATATGATATATGGGACGAATTTTTAAATGTAAAAAAAGCCTACACGATGGTAGACTTTTAGATTTCTTGGGAGTTCTTTTACTGCTTGCCTTGTGCTTTCAGTTCTCTCCATTCTGCTCCGGTAACGGGTTTGAAGGTAAAAGCCTCATCAAACATCCTGTAAACATCCTCATAGCGTTGCTCATTGTAGGCTGTTTCAAGCGGCTCTCTCACTTCTCTCAATACCTGATTAGGAATGTAAGCGAGAGTGTCTCCTGTTTCTCTATTGGTAACTACGACATCTTCTCCATAAATAAAATCTTTAACAAATGCGCCGTCTTGATCTATTATGTCTGTCCCCCACATTTTAAGTGCTGGGATAGTAAAATCTTTTTGATTCTCAGAAAAACCTCTGTTAGAATAGAAAGGTTTTTCCACTTTCTTATTGTTGTAGTAAATAACCAAAAACTTAATCATATCCCCTTGTTTCACAATTTCAAGGGCAGAAAGGTGTTGTGGGGCTTCATCGCCACTTGCTTTGGTCGCCATATTAAATGCTGTTTTGTCAGGCTTTATAAGCACCATTTTATTGGCATCCCACTTTTTTTCTACAGGCTTGTCGTCATCTCCGCAAGCAACTATAAGTGTTGCCATAATTAGTAGTAAAAATAACTTTTTCATTGGTAATAAATTTAAATGGTTAATAACACAAAGATAGGGAAAATAAATGAGAAATAAATAAGCAAAAAAGCAGAAAAAATGGAAGAATTAAAAGGGACGGTGGATGTCGCAAGAGGTATTAGCGACTTTGGAATGATGGCAGTAACAGCAGCGTTTTATCTTGTTGTTACTTCTGTATTGGTTATCATTTTTATAAGGTGGTTTGTCAAGCTAATTAACGGGATTTTTGAGCAGCAAAACACCACTATGAAAGAGCATTTAAATGAAACAAAAAAACAGTCAGAAACTTTAGACGACATACGCTCAGGGCTGATAGACGAGATAATGCTCAAAATAAAAACAGTCTCGGGTCTTTCGTTTGATTTGTCAGTAGAAAAAGTATGCAGGATAATCAAGAAGATTAAGCAAGAAAACAACATCGATGACAAAGAGGGAACAAAGCGGAAAATACGCCTACTTCTTGAAAATGTCCACGATGACCGCAACTCCAAGTTTGACAATTTCAGATATTCCGGGAAGCCTTTATCTTTTTACACGGAAGACAAATGGATAGAAGACGTAGCAGCAGTAGTGGAGCGGGAGGTTTATGCGGAAAAAGAAAATAACGGAAGAACTTACTCTAACATAAAAATGGAGTACGATAGAATTAAAATTGAGTTTTATAGGAATTTAAAGAGAAAGTAATATGGCACAAGTAGAAGAATTAAAGCCTTTTATTTTGAAATGGGAAGGAGGTTTTGCAAACGACCCTCTTGACAGAGGAGGGGCGACAAATAAAGGCGTAACAATAGCAACTTTCAAAGAGTTTTGCAAACGTAAAGGTTACTCACGTCCTACCGTTGGGCGACTAAAAAATATTTCAGATGATGAGTGGTTGGAAATTCTCAAGACAATGTACTGGGACAGATGGAGGGCTGACGAAATTCAAAGCCAATCAGTAGCCAATATCTTGGTGGATTGGGTTTGGGCTTCGGGAGTTTGGGGCATAAAAATACCTCAAGCGGTCTTAGGCGTAAAAGTGGACGGCATTGTCGGAAAAATCACTCTCGGAGCAGTCAATGAGCAAGACCCGAGAATCTTTTTTGAAAAAATAAAAGAGGAAAGGAGAGAGTTCGTGCATAGGATTGTCAGAAGACGTCCAGACCAAAGACGTTTCATACGTGGTTGGCTAAAGAGAATCAATAACTTAAATTTTATAGGATAATGGGAAAATTACTAATTATCATTACAGGGCTGCTTTTGTTTGCGAGTTGCAGCCCCAAAATCACAACGGGGAGCACCAAGACGATAAAGGAAATAGTAAGAGACACAACTATTTTAGTGCAGTCTGACAGCTCTTTTTACCAAGCGTGGGTTGAGTGTAGGGATAACACTCCGGTGTTAGTGCAGCGAGATACTGTTATAAATCACGACACTATCTTTATTGCCCAAAAAGGAGCATATCTGAAAGTACCCAAAGTGGAGCTAAAAGATAACGTTCTGAAAGTAGAGGCGACGGCAGAGCCCCACGAAGTCGAAGCGAAAATCAAAGAAAAAACAACAGTCGAAATAAAAACAGTCGTCAAAAAAGTAGAAAAAGACCTGAATTGGTGGCAGCAGCTTTTCATCTGGACTGGCGCTATATCTTGGCTGTTACTTGTAGCTATTGTTGCTATCAAACTGTCTCCTTTATCGGGGGTGTCGGGGAAAATAAAATCTATCATAAAATCAAAGCAGCTTTAGGGCTGCTTTTTTTTGTAAAATATGCTGTACAACACGAAAAAAAGTGTTAAAATTTTTGTGTATATCACAAAAACATTATATATTTGTAATGTAAAAGTTAAGGTAATAACATTAAAGCCTGTAAACCTCGATACAGAAGACAAAAAATAGAAGGGTAAGAGATGACAACAAAAGAATTTTTATCAGAGAACAGAAACGAAGTAATAAGTTTTTACAACAGCAATATTAAAAGGCGTTCAAACATTACTTTAAAAGATTTTATGTTGATGCTTTTAACAGAATATAAGGAGACCGTAAAAGGGATAGATATTTATAGCTCTAAAAATTTAATGTATAATCTTTTTGATATTCAATATAAAGTGGTTGAAAATTCAGATATAGAAACTAAATACACAAAGCCCTACAGCGAAAGCAATCACTCTAAAATGGTAAACTATTACGGCAAAGAAAAAACAAAACAATTTTATATGCTGTAAAACATATTAAAAAAGTTGCATGTATAATAAAAACATTATATGTTTACAGTATAGAAATTCATTAACAATTAAAGCCGAACCCCGAATGCGATAATAGAGGGTAGAAAAAATGACAAGTAAGTTAGTAAAAGACGCAATCAGCGCAGTAAGAAAAGAGAGAAAATTTTTAGTGTTGCAAAACGCACAGGGGCAAAAATTCATTTTAAGAGATTTTCAACCCTCAGCATCTGTGTGTTATCCGAATCAAATAGTTCCTGCTTTTTATGATGAAAACGGGCGACCTAAAATGACAAGCCAGTCAATGGTAAGAGCAATGCACGAAAGAGGACAGCTACATTACATATATGGCAGTGGCGACAGAAAGGTGCTAACAAATGCTATATTAAAAAGAGGTAAAAAGATTGAAAATTTTGAAATTAAATAAGAAGCTACTTTCTGCAAAAAGGCAATAAAAAATGAAATCAATAAAAATAGAATTAAAAAAGAATGTAATTAGAGAAAATTACAACAAAGAAATAAAAGAATATGAGGAGATGCTGTCCGACAAAACTATTTTTTTTAACGAAAAATTATCTCATGTAAGTGTCAAATTTAGAGAACCTTTTTATGGCAACTTAAGCCATCAAATAGAAAATATTTTAAAAGGGAAAGTTCTTTCCGAAGATGAAAATGTTATCTTCAAATATGATGATGAAAATGTGCTGTTGTCACTTTGGTATGATTTTGAAATTGAAATGCCCAAAAGAATGTTGTGTGAAATTGAAAATACAAAATACATAGTTTTAGGAGATAAGGCTGTTGATCAGTATACCGTAAATTTATTTTTAATCCCGATAAATGAAATACAAAACATAGAGGATAGCGGGAAATTCTATATGTCAATAATAAATATACACCACGACATCGAGGAGGAATTTTCCTTAGGTTTTAACACAAATTTAAAACAAAATGATCTGAAATCTTTGTACAAATCTATGGGCAGTTTGTTGAATTTTAAAAAATAGAAATAATGAAAATAAATAGAAATAATTTTTGGGAAAACACACAAGGCGTCTTTCCTATTGAAATAGAGGGTGACTTCTATGACTTAATTACCTATGCTGTAAATAAGTATAAGAATGAACAAATGGAAGTAAATTTCAATCAAGATAATGATGCGTTTTATTTGAGATTTGATGATTTTGCTGTAAGAATAGCAAATAGATGGGGGAAGATTGGCGACAACTGTGATTGGACTCTAAATAGGGATTATAATACTGAAAAATATCAGCTTGTTATAATAAATTACAGTGAATTAAATCTATAAATCACAATGGAAAAATTTGAATTACAACAAGTAGCCTCGAATGGGGCTACTTATATACAGCATAATTTAGAGCCAAATTTTAAGATGTTGGTCGTTAAGAATGGCGATTTTGAGTACGATAAATTTGCCGATGTTTACGACTTATTCGAATTCAGGGGCAACACCTTTGCGTTAGTTATAGATGAAGCGACAGCAGCATTTGATTATGACGAAATTGAAGATTTTAACTACATTAGGAGCATTATAAAAAAGGCTTTTAAATGGTATCGTTCACAAGTTCATATTGAAAAATACGTGCAAGAAATGCAAGAGGGCAAATTCGAAGATAACAGATATTTATTGAAGCCTTCTGTAAAGCCTGATTGGTGGGTGTGTGTAGATAAGCACTTTAAAATAGTTGTCAAATGGAAAGAGCATCTGTTTAATGACACTCAAGAAGCGACAGAACTTGAAGATTTGGAGCTGAGTGTAACTCAAGTCGCTAAGGTGCTACAAGAAATGGGCAAGTGGCTACGTGATAATCATTACAATAAAATCTTTTAAAGATGGCAGGAAATAAACGATGGTCTCAAAACGAAATAGACATACTAAAAACATACTACTCAATCACTTCCATTGAAGAGATGGCGGAAAAACTTCCAAACAGAAGTGTAGATGCTATTCACAAAAAAGCAAGTGATTTAAAGATCGCATTTTCTCCAGATGACAGTAATTTAATTTTTGCAAAATTGGAGGAAATAAATCAAAGGCTTATAAGATTGGAAGATATCGCTTTAAGAGTAAATTTAGGTAAGGGGAGTTGGTCAGAAAAGGAAGATTTGTACCTGATAAATAACCATGAAAAAAAGACGGCAAAGGAGATGTCTAAGCATTTAAATAGAACCCCTTTCGCTATACAAAACCGAAAGGCATTCTGGGGATTAACAACAAAGAAACAAAAAATAAAAAGAAGTAAGGAGTTTGATGAGCGTTTTGTCAATTTATATAAAACAAAAGAACTGAGCGAAATTGCTAAAACACTTAAAATTAGCGTAGGATCTGTATCTCGTTTGGTAACTATTTTCAAACAAGAGGGGCTGATAAAAGGGAAAAAAGAAAGAAAGAAAAATGTCGAAAATTTTAAAAAATACAAAGGGCAAAAATTTGACGATGTCTTAAATCTTTTAGGAATTCCCAAAACTCATTTAAGAACCAAGTTAAGCCTCTCAGAATTAAATGTTGTAGGAGGTGTCATAATAGATAAAAAAGAAAGGACATCATTAAACAAGATTGATGTTTCATTAGAAAATGTAGATGAGGTGGCAAAAAAGTACCATTATAGCAAAAGAGAGATTCTTAGATATTTACAAAGCAAAGAAAATGACACCGAAAGAAAAAGTAATTAAAATCACAGAGCTATTCGGTATGAAAGCCGCCATCGCTGCTCAAGCGATGGGCATAAGCGTACCAACTTACCGTAATAAGTTGTGCGATAAAGCAAAATACTACGAGTTCAATGAAGTAGATTTAGCCAATCTCAAAAAATATATTAAAGAGGTTAGCTTGGAGGTTGCTGAGATCTAAATAGTTTTTACGATATCTTCACAGACCTCTTTTATGTCTCTTTCTATCGGGCTGACAGATAGGTTTTTAATGAATTAAAAAGGTTTCTCTCATAATCAGGGAGTCCTTGGTTCAAGCCCAAGTGGGACCACTTCTAATAGATAAAAGGGGTTAGTATTGCTACTAATCCCTTTTCTGTTTCCTCATTTTATGCACTAATAAAAGAAAACTCTCCTAAACAGTAATAGCTAATTTATTCTCCTCTTTCCGCTTATTTAGTATAAGTATAAATAAAAAGAATACCAATAATGGCTTTATATTTTGTCTTTTGCAAAATTTTTCCGAGCTTGCACCACATTATAAAAATTTCAAACTAAAAATTTAAAGCCAATGAAAAAAAAGCTGAAACTACTATTTACGTTTGTAATGACAACTTTTCTTGTAAACGTAATTGCTGTTCCGAATGCTTTCTCGCAAACAGGAAGCAAGAAAATTTCTATATCCTTTAAGGATAAGCGCTTACCTTTTATACTTGACTACGTATCAAAGCATAGTGATTATCAGGTAAAGTATGATAGCGAGGTGACATCTTACAATGACAAACTCACAGTTTCTTTTGACCGAGTAAGTGGAGAAAAAGCGATTAAAGATTTGCTTGCAAAAACACCTTTCACTTGTAACGTTTCAGGGAAAACAATAAAAGTTTTCCGATTAAAAGAAACACAGAAAGGTAATTTTAAAGTTACAGGAGTTGTAGAAGATGAAACCGGAGAAACAATTCCTTTTGCATCAGTGCAAGTAGAGGGAACTACTAACGGAACTGCAACAGATATGGAGGGAAAGTTCAGTTTTCCGGTGAGCACAAAAAAAGGAAACCTTATCTTCTCAAGTGTTGGTTATGATACACAAACTGTTGCGTACACAGCAGGAAAACCTGTGAAAATTACGTTAAAAGAGGCAGTTAATGAATTGGGGGAAGTTTCCGTTATTGCTTATGGAAAGCGAAATACCAGAGAGCTTGTAGGGTCTATTTCGTCCGTGAAACTTGATCACATAGAAGACTCTCCTTCTCCAAATGTCCAGAATTTACTACAAGGACAAATGGCAGGTGTCGAGGTAACTAATCTTTCCGGAACTCCTGGAGGTGGCAGTACTCAGATAAAGATTCGCGGTTTTAACTCGTTGGGAGCATCAACTAGTGGAGAGGAAGGAGTTATTGACGGTTCTCCTTTGTTCGTAATAGATGGTGTACCTGTAAAATCTTCTGCATCTATAAAGACAGGAGGAATTAATACGCTGGCAGGACTTGACCCGTCATCAATTCAGTCTGTTGAAGTATTAAAAGATGCAGCTTCTGCAGCTTTGTACGGTTCGCGAGCAGGTAACGGGGTGGTGCTTATTACTACGAAAAAAGGAAAATCAGGTAAGGCTCAATTTACAGCAAATGTTTCCCAGTCAATATCTTATTTACCTAAAACTCCTCTTCAAATATCCGGAAAAGGAGAACGCCATTTATTTGATATGCTTGCTAAAAAGCAACGGATAGGACACTATGATTGGATGAGCGGAGGGGTTGTTATACCTAAAGGCTATAAAGAGACTTGGGGCTGGGCACCTTCAAAAGATGGGGCTTATGATTTTTACTGGAAAAATGGACATGTTGTAGGAAAGTGGGACGAAATTCCTCCAATGGCACAAGATTCATTAAATACTTTTTTCAATAATAGCACCAATTGGTGGGATTACGCTTTCCGAACAGGAAAAGTTACAGATGCCAGCTTGCAAATTTCAGGAGGAAGCGAAAACTCCAGATATCTTATCAACGGAGGAATTTATGATGAAAAAGGAATTATGTTAGGTTCTAGTTTTCTTAGAGCAAGCGTTTTGGCAAACTTAGACTTAAACTTAACGCCTAAATTAGAAGCTTTTCTCAGAACAAACTTTGCCTACACAGATAAGTCAGCAGGTTCAGACGGTGGACAAGCCCAAGGGTTGACTTTTGACCCTAAAGGCACCCCAACACTTCTTCCCGGAAAGGGATCGATTGCTGAGAAGGAAGCACTAAAAAGACTGAGAGATATAAAAAATGATAACACAAACTATAATATTCGTCTAAGTGCAGGACTTACATACAATATCCTGAAAGGTCTTTCTTTCTCAAGTTCTGCTGCACTTGACCATTACTTTACTCGCAGCTATATTTTTACGCCTGACTATCTGAACTATGATAAGCGTTCTAGTGTGTTAGCAAATAACTTTGCAATGACAATGACACAGACTGAAAATTTGTTGAATTATAAATTTGATATTCACAAAAAACATAGTTTTGATTTATTGGCAGGGATTACCTACAATAGAGATTTACTACAGATTGTGGGAGGAAGTGCAAAAGGAGGTCCTTCTAACCAGATAATTTATGTAGGTGACGGCTGGCCGAAAATCATAAATACTGATGGATATCCGGAGGCTATGCAAAATTTGCTGACAGACCGACAAGAACAAAGAATGCTTAGTTTCTTAGGGCGTGTTGCTTATAATTACAAACAAAAATATTTAATCGAAGCATCTGTTCGTAAAGATGGTTCTTCTGTGTTTGGAAAAAATGTTCGTTGGGGAACATTTCCTGCTGTTGCTTTAGGTTGGGCATTCTCAAAAGAAAACTTTATGAAAGATGTTTGGTGGCTTGATTTTGGTAAAATCAGAGCCTCTTGGGGACGTTCCGGACAAAAGTTTGAGCAAGCCTACTTAGCACACGGAATTATGCAATCAAGTAATACTTTTTTCGGCTTTTTAGGATTGGTTCCTACTTTTATGGCAAATAATGAACTAACTTGGGAAAAAAGTGATCAATATGACATCGGTCTTGACTTGGATATGTTTAATTACGGTCTTAAAGTAAAGTTAGATTACTACTACAAATATTCCGATGGATTGCTTATGCAGACTCCTACTCCAGGTAATTTCTTCTATGCTGATAAAATGTGGAATAATGCCTCTGCCATTTCAAATGAAGGAATTGAATTTGAGGCAACCGTAGATATTATCAAGAAAGAAGATTTTCAGTGGACAACAAGTTTTAATATCTCACGAAACTGGAATTTGCTTAGAAAAACTTACGGAAATGTTGATTTGAAAGAAAGAGTATTAGGACGCCCTATCTATGGAATTTATACCTTTAAAGATGAAGGGATTGTACAAAACGAATCTGAAATTCCTTATTACTATGACCAATTTGGTAAAAAGAAACCTCTTCATTTTCAATCAGAGGATTATCCTTTGCGTGTAGGAGGGCGAAAGATTAAAGACCAAAATTCAGACGGAAGGATAGATTCAGATGACCTGTATTATGCAGGAAGTACACTGCCTAAGGCTTACGGTGGATTTATCAATGT
>PDWI01003112.1_pt1 | contig 23887 bp, 16 predicted proteins | sample 1430891 | NCBI WGS metagenome assembly PDWI01 (sample SAMN01162508, study PRJNA174530) | Oral metagenome, whole genome shotgun sequencing project. | biome: Marine environment; feature: Marine mammal; material: Swab sample of the gingival sulcus; isolation source: swab sample of gingival sulcus... | reverse complement strand
CAACGTCGCCCATACCCAAAATGCGCGAGGCAATGCGCTCGGGGTGGAAGGCTTCCAATGCGTCAGTTTTTTCACCCACCCCTAGGAACTTAATCGGCTTACCCGTGATTTGACGGATGGACAAGGCCGCCCCGCCGCGGGCATCCCCGTCAATTTTGGTCAACACCACCCCTGTCAGAGGCAAAGCATCGTGGAAAACTTTGGCAGTGTTGGCAGCGTCTTGCCCTGTCATGGCATCGACGACAAACAGCGTTTCCACGGGGTTAACCGCGCGGTGGATGGACTGAATTTCCTCCATCATGGCATCGTCAATGTGCAAGCGTCCCGCGGTATCGACAATCAAAACATCTAGGGTTTTCTTTTTGGCGTAAGCGAGTGCGCGCTTGGCAATGGCAACGGGTTTTTCTGTGGCTTCTGAGGGGATAAACTCTGCGCCTACCGCGGTAGCAACGGTTTCTAGCTGTTGGATGGCGGCGGGGCGATAGACGTCAGCCGAAACGACGGCGACATTTTTCTTTTCGCGGTCAATTAAGTGCTTGGCTAACTTAGCGGTACTGGTGGTTTTACCCGAACCTTGCAAACCTGCCATCAAAATAATAGCCGGTGGCTGGGTCGCCAAATTGAGGGCGTCATTTTTCTCCCCCATTAAGCGCGTTAGCTCATCGTGAACAATTTTAACAAAGGCTTGTCCGGGAGACAGTTTGGTATTGACATCTAAGCCAACAGCTTGTTCTTTGACATCGTTGATAAATTGCTTAACCACGGGCAAGGCAACATCGGCTTCTAGCAGTGCCATACGCACCTCGCGCAATGCCTCTTTCATGTTGCTTTCGGTTAAGCGCGCTTGTCCGCGCAAGGTTTTGACGGTGTGGTGTAAACGATTACTGAGATTTTCAAACATGGTCTTTTCGCAACTTCTTAAAACAAAAAAGGTATTATACGGCAATTCGCCACTATTTACCTAGAGCATGTGATGTGCTCATGTTTATCTTATTATTAAAAATAAAATTTCTACTCAATTTATCATAGGTTATCACAAGGCGTTCGCCAGTATTCGCTGTACTTTTTGAATTTTGTAACAGAAATCATGACAAAGTGTATAAACTAGGCTATAATCCTCCCCTAAGATAACTAAGACAATATTTTTAACATGAGAGGTCAGGTATGAGCGAAGATCGCAAAAAAGCACTAAGTGCTGCATTAGCACAAATCGAAAAACAATTTGGTAAAGGTACCGTGATGCGCATGGATAGCAGTGCGCGCCGTGATATTGATTCCGTTGCTACAGGCTCGTTGGGATTGGATATAGCGCTGGGCATTGGCGGTCTTCCCAAGGGACGAATCATCGAAATTTACGGGCCAGAATCCTCGGGAAAAACCACGTTAACGCTACACGCCATCGCTGAAATGCAAAAGGCGGGGGGCACGGCGGCTTTTATTGATGCAGAACATGCTCTAGACCCCATCTATGCAGAAAAATTGGGCGTGAATATTGATGAACTGTTGGTTTCCCAACCTGATACGGGGGAACAAGCACTGGAAATCACCGATATGTTAGTGCGCTCGGGTGGTGTCGATTTAGTTATTATTGACTCGGTGGCAGCGCTGACACCAAAAGCTGAAATTGAAGGTGAAATGGGCGACTCTCACGTTGGTTTGCAAGCGCGGTTGATGTCACAAGCGCTACGAAAAATTACAGGTAGCATTCAAAGAACCAATACCATCGTCATTTTTATCAACCAAATTCGCATGAAAATCGGCGTTATGTTCGGCAGTCCTGAAACAACTACGGGCGGTAATGCGTTAAAATTTTATTCCTCGGTGCGTATGGATATTCGCCGCATTGGCAGTATCAAGAAAGGCGATGAAATAATCGGCAACGAGACGCGCGTCAAAGTAGTGAAAAATAAAGTTGCCCCGCCATTCCGTCAAACCGAGTTTGAGATTCTCTACGGTGAAGGCATTTCGCGTGAAAGTGAAATTCTCAGTCTAGGAACAGAAATTGGTGAAATTGAAAAATCGGGTGCGTGGTACAGCTATCACGGCGGAAAAATCGGACAAGGCAAAGAAAATGCCAAGCAGTTTTTGCGCGACCATCCCGAAGACAGCCGTGCTATTGAACTGAAAATTCGCCAACACTACATGCCAGAGCACTTTCCCGCGGAAGGTGAAAAAGTCGCTGATAAAGTCGTTGCTGATGAGACAGCTGATAAGACAGAGGTCGGTAAAAAAGAGGATGTTAAGTCTCCCAAATAGCGTCGCCTTGCCTTCCTTACGTCAACTTTAATAATCCTAAAAAACGCAGTTGGACATCAATTTAAAAAAAGTTAAACTTTTACAATGAATTATTCCCTCTCCCCGCGGGGGGGAGGGTTAGGGTGAGGGGCAATTGTTTGGAAGAGCAACTAACAAATTGAGTTTCACAACACTTTATTACGCCTTGCTTTACTTGTAATTTCATTGCTTTTCTAACCTGTTCACCCTCACCCCAGCCCTCTCCCTGAGGGAGAGGGAGTCGTTCAACTGCCGTTTTTAGGATAATTGCAGATGTAAAACGCGAACAAGAGTGTTGTAAATTATGACAGCAACTATTTCCCAATGGTTGGCTCAAGCTAGTGCATGCATTGACTCAGACAATCCGCGCCTAGATGCCGAATACTTACTTGCCGAGCGTTGGGGGAAGAACCGCGCGTATCTGCTGGCTTTTGCCGATGAAAAAATACCCACCGACTTATTAGCGCAATTAACTACTGACGTAAACCAACTGGCGCGCGGTTGTCCGTTAGCGTATGTGCTAGGTAAAAAGGCCTTTTGGGATATGGAATTGCGCGTCACCGAAGCTACGCTGATTCCGCGCGCTGACACCGAAACGCTGGTTGAGCTTGCAAGTAAACTTTTGCCCAAAGATACGCGCGCCAAGCTGATTGATTTGGGCACGGGTAGCGGTGCTATTGCCATTGCCCTGAGCCGACTCTTTCCCCGCGCTGAGATTACTGCTACCGACCTCAGCTCCGCGGCACTGACAGTCGCTCAACAAAATGCTAATGACTGGCAAATTGCCCCTATTCACTTTGTCAATACCTCGTGGTTGACAGGGTTTGAGCCTGAAACGTTCGATATGATTGTTAGCAATCCTCCTTATATTCCTCAAGGTGACGGGCATTTAGACAAACTCAGTTATGAACCTATGGGCGCCTTGACCGCCAGTAAGCGCGGTATGGCGGATATTGAAACCATTATTCAGCAGTCACAACGTTGCTTGAAAGCAGGGGGATGGTTGTTACTAGAGCACGGCTATGACCAAGGGGAAGCCGTGCGCCGTTGTTTTGAAGAGTCACACTGGCAATCCATTATGACCTACAGAGATTTAGGTGGCAATGAGCGTGTTACTGCTGCTCAATATGACGCACCTCGCTCTCATTTACAAGCATAGATACCGACATTAACACTAATTGCTATTTCTTTGGTTTATTATTTGATTTTTTAATTAGTTGCTTAAGAGTGTAAGTTACTTTTTAGGCATCAGATGCTTTCTCAGGCATGGTAGCTAAGTCACTATACAAATGAATGTCGCGTTGTGGGAAGGGAATCTCTATCTCATTGGCTTTAAATTCGTGCCAAATGCGACTTAAAATACACGTACGCATACTGAACAAGCCCGACTCGTCAATATTAATGTAGTATTGCAAGCGATAAGTAATGCATGAATCATCATATTTCCATAAAACAACCAATGGATTGGGTTCGCTTAATACACCGTCCGTTGTCGTTAAAATCTGTCGAATCAGCGTCAGCACTTGTTCGGGGTCACTGGCGTAGCCCGCACCGACATATAACACCGTGCGCAAAATAGAGTCGCTATGCGTATTATTGGTGAAACTACTGCTGATAGCATTGCCATTGGGGATGATGACTTCTTGTTTGTCAAAGGTTTCTATGGTGATGGCGCGCATACCGATGCTGGTGACCGTGCCCTCGTTACCATCAATATTGACCCAATCGCCATTTCGCAACGGTCGTTCAATCAACAATAAAATGCCTGAGATAAAGTTTTTGGCAATATCTTGTAATCCCAGTCCAACCCCGACACCCAGCGCTCCCGCAAATACGGCTAAAGAGGTTAAATCAATGCCTAACACATTGAGTGAAATCAATACGCCAACCACAATGGCGACATATTGGCTGAAAATGGCCAGCGATCCGCGCAGTCCCAAATCGTGGATGCGACCAAACAGCCAGTGATAGCTAAAGGTTTTTATCCAGCGCGCCGTTTTAAAAATCACATACAGTGCCAACACGGTGAGGGCGACAATTTGTAAATTGATAATCGTTTCTCCAACAGTCAGCAACGGATATTGCACCACGTTGATAAAGTTAGCAATGACGTAACTTTGCTTTCCCCATCCCATGCGAGAAAACAGGATGGCGGTCGTTGCCCATAGCCACAAGACTTTGCTCACCGCCGACAGCGGCGACACCATATCACTGGCTATAAAAGCACCGTGTTTAAAATGTCTTAGGCAATATAATTTAGTTTTTTTGCGCGAATAATTAATGAGTTGTAAACCAATGCCTAAGCAAATACTATACAGTAAACCCACGCCGATATAGCGCAACATTTCCCAAGCAAGGTGACTGTAGCCAATCAAGTTGAGGGAACAAATGCCCAACAGCGCCCACGGTAGCAACTTAATTAAGCCCAAATAAGCGCGGTAGACTTTTTTCATTTCATCCAGCGGCTTGTTATTGAAATACAACAGGGCTTTTTGGCGCTCTACCCAGACAAACAGTCCAATCGCTAACATCAAGCCTTTTTCGTATAGACTCAGTACCTCGGGTTTGACCGCACTCATATAGGCAACGGCGTACAGAATCACAAATAGTGCTAATAACAACATGACGATATAGCTTATTTTACTGTAATTATGCCCATGCTTTATGCGCTTGGTCGCTCCGATAACTGCCGACCAAACAATGACGGCGATAACAGTGTAAACTAGGGTGCGAATCATGTGATTGCTGGGGTAGGGAATGTCGCTGACGCGTACCAGTACCGTGATAAGTAGCAAACAAATAAAGAAATAACGGTAGCGTATCAATAAACGATAGCATTCATTGAGTAACACTGTCGAAGCTGTGGACTGTGCGTTGCGTTTGGTATTGGCAGTGAGTGCGCGGTATGCCCAGTGCACTAAGGCGCTGAATACGACAATGGCCAGTGCGCCAATCACTAACTGCTCAAGGTGCATGTTTTCCCACAAGGCCTGAAAGCTGATTTTAACTTGATAGCTCATTTGTAGTAGCGAATCGGGCAATGCCACCAATGCGCGCTTCAATACCGCGGGCTGGAGGTAGCTTCTATCGGCGGAAAATAACGTTGCTTGCTTTTTGGCATTAATCACTTTGCTCAAGTATTTGGGATATTCTTGAATTAGCAGGCGTTGATAGGCAATGTTTTTTTGTCGTTGGACAAAGGCTGTATCCAGTGTCGCTTGTTGGCCAATAACACCGTTGTGTGCCTGCAAATCGGCATAGCGTACATCCAGTGAATTTTGTAATTGAGCAAGTGTTTTTTCAGCTTCTTCAAGTGGCAATAACTGTTTTTGTAAATCTTCTAAAGGCAGGCTCTCTAACATTTCCTCGTCCATCGTCAACAGTGGACGCTCAATAACGGCAAGTAGCGCGCTATCAAACCGCGTTAACCAGCGCTGTGTTTGCTTTTCGTACAAGTGTTGCTGAATGCTTTCAATGGTGGCTAAATCGGTGGTGTGTTGTTGGCTTAACTGTTTTTTCAGTTTAACAATGGCGGTGTCTAGCGCCCCCAATTGTTTATCTAATTGTGCGCGGTAGGAGGCGCTTTGTGGCTGTGATTGTTGTTGCGCCAACAGTACCCCTGACAGCGCCGACTTCCAGCGGTTTAATAAACCACTGGCTACTGACAGCGCGGTTTGCTGTTGTAACAGCTGTTGTTGCCGCGCGTCTAACTGGGTATCGAGTTGCTCAATAGCTTGTCCTGATTGCACGAGCACTTGATTGATGTCGGCAGGGGTGTTAGCCGCATTGACGGGATTGCTTAGCAATTGCTGTAAACCGTGGTAACTATTGCGCGCAGCTTCCAAGCCCTGTCGATTGTCTTCCAGTGCTTGTAAGTGTTGTTCGATGATTTGCTGGCGATTGTTGAGGGTTTGGCTAATGCTCTCGGCTTGGTCAACTTGCTGTTGTGTCACTTCGGGGGCGTCTGGCTGTGTTAAGGCATCAATGCGTTTATCAATGTCGCTGGCGTTGACGGGCAAGCTTTGCAACAGCTCGTCAACGGTTTTTCTTTGCAAGGACTGACCGTCCTTCGCTGAGCCATTGGTTTGCTGTTTGTCCCGTTTGTCTTGCGTACTTTCCAACTGCAAACGCAACTTAGACAAGGTCTTTTCTAACGATTTAACTTTCTGGACGATAACGGGCTGGGCTTCCCCCGCGCTTTCGCTATGGCTTGCGGGGGCTTGTGGGATGGCGGTTACATCTTCTGCGGGTGTTTGCGCGCTGGCTAAACAGACAAGCAACAGCGCGCTGGCGACAAGGCAATGCCGTGACTGTTGCGCCAGTGACTGCATTAGTGATTTTGTCGATGAGCGTGCCAACGGGGTATCACTCACTGCTTTTTCCATAAACGCCACGCCAATACCGCGGCAACGGCACTGAGCCCATAACGACTAAAGGGTGCGCCCCACAATTCGGGTTGTGACAAAGTGAGTAAAATAAAGCCCAATAGCAGGCTTTGCACCAAACGATGTTGCTCGCGCTCGCGCGCTTTATAATTGTGCTTGAGGTTTTTTTCCAGCAAGATAGGTAACTCGGTGAAAATGCGCGTATATTCGCCCGCGCGTTCGTGCAGTTTGTCGTAAACGGCTTTGGGGCCAAACTGGTCTTTCATCCATTTTTCTAAAATGGGTTTACCCGTCTCCCACAAATCTAAATCAGGGTAGAGCACGCGCCCTAATCCCTCGATATTAAAAAAGGTTTTTTGTAATAACACTAGTTGCGGTTGTACTTCCATTTCGTAGCGCCGCGCCGTTTGGAATAGGGTGAGCAAAAATTGGGCGAAAGAGATTTCACTCAGAGGTCGGCCAAAAATGGGCTCGCTGGCGCGGCGGATGGCGGCTTCAAAGTCGGTGACATTAACGCCCTCAGGCACCCAGCCAGAGTCAATGTGCAATTGGGCAACGCGGCGATAATCGCGGTTGAAAAACGCCAAAAAGTTTTCCGCCAAATAGTATTGGTCTTCGTCGTTGAGACTGGCCATAATGCCGAAGTCCAAGGCGATGTATTTGGGGTTTTCTGGGTCGCTGATATCGGCGTAAATATTGCCGGGGTGCATGTCGGCGTGAAAATATTTGTGGTAAAACACTTGAGTGAAAAAAATCGTCACACCGCGGGCGGCGAGTTTTTTCAGGTTGACGTTGTGGGCATTCAGCGTCTGCATGTCGTTGATGGGAATGCCGTAGATGCGCTCCATGACCAAGACGTTTTTGCTGCCGAACTCCCAGTAAATTTTCGGTACGTAGAGAATATCCGAGTCGGCAAAATTGGCGCGCAAAGTACAGGCGTTGGCGGCTTCTTGGAGCAAATCCAGTTCCTTGAAAATGGTCTTGTCAAATTCCTCCACGACTTCTGGCAGGCGCAGGCGCTTGGTTTCCGCGGACAGCGCGTGCACAAAGCGCGCAAACAAGTACATCAAACGCATATCGCTGCGGATGGTTTTCTCAATGCCGGGGCGCACCACTTTGACTACCACTTCTTCCCCCGAGTGCAGCTGAGCGGTGTGTACTTGGGCGATGGATGCCGAGCCTAAGACCTCGCTATCAAAGCGCGAAAACGCCTGAGTAACGGGTTGTTTGATGCTGTCTTCAATGATGGCGATGGCGTGTTCGCGGTCAAAGGGTGGCACGTCGTCTTGCAATTTGGCTAACTCGTGTGCCATGTCTGGGGGGAGTAGGTCAGGGCGGGTAGAAATGGCTTGACCAAATTTGACGTAAATCGGCCCCAGTGCCTCCAAGGTCTTGCGTAGGCGAACGGCGTGGCTGTCTTCGAGTTTGCGCGTCCACGCCACGGGCATAAGATACGTTAACCCCGTAACAATAAAAGACAATGGCGAGTGCGGCACGAGTTGATCCACGCCGAATTTAACTAAAACGTGCCAAACGACAAAAAAGCGCGCAATCATACGAAACATAGGCTACCTATTTTCAAGGTGAAGTACGCGCTGGGATAAATCGTCAAGGCGTTGATGTAGTGACTTGACTTCATTGGCAAAGTGTTCCAACTCAGACTGTTGAACCACCACTTGTTTTTCCTTGATGAGGTAGTCTTTTAAGCGCAAGCCCAACGTTTCTACGCCACCGCGGGCGGCTTGAAAACCTTGCTCAACCGCGGCAGCGGTTTTGCTCGCCATATTATCAGGCATAAATTGGTTGAAAAAAGCCTGCCAATCCAAGGAAAAACTGGCTAAAAAGTGCTGGACTTGGCGAGCGCTAGCAATTTTTCCCGCAACGTATAAGTCATCGTTTTCTAGACCGTCATTTTCGTGAGTAATCATATACACGATAGCCTTGAGGCTACCTGAGATAGTTACGTCGGGCACTACGTTGTCTGACAGCGCTTCGACGCGTCCCTCGACGACGGTAAAACTGATATCTTGAGGCAACTCGTCAATGGCGATGCAAAAACTGTGTCCCTCCAGCGGCGCGGTATCAATGTGGGGTTGGGTTTTTCTGGCCAAATTCAGCAAGCCAGCAAAGGCCTGAGACAGGGTCGGCAAAGTATAAGTACTCATAGTGACATCCTTTAGGGTGTGGCGCGCGATTAGACTTTAATGCCTTGATGCAAGGCGACAATACCACCCGAGAGGTTTTGGTACTTGGTCAAGCGGAAACCGGCTTCATCAAATAAACCTTTAAGGGTTTCTTGGTCGGGGTGCATGCGAATAGACTCCGCCAAATAGCGATAGCTTTCCTCGTCTTTAGCAATCAGTTTGCCCATTTTGGGCAAAATATTGAACGAATAGAAATCGTAAACGCTATTGAGCAACTTATCCGCGGGCTTGGAGAACTCCAGCACCAGACACTTTCCACCGGGTTTAAGAACGCGGAAAATTTCCCTTAGGGCTTGGTCTTTGTTAGTGACATTGCGTAGTCCAAAGGCCATGGTCACGAGGTCAAAGCGACTGTCGGCAAACGGTAGGGATTCGGCATTGGCCAATTGGTAGTCAATGTTTTTAACTAAGCCGTTGTCCGTCATGCGTTCTTTGCCAATATTGAGCATGCTCTCGTTAATATCCGAAGCCACTAAACTGCCTGTGCCCGCCAATTTTTTACCCATTTGAATCGCCAAGTCACACGTGCCTGAGGCGAGGTCTAGCACCTGCATATTCGGACGTACATCTGCCGCCAAAATCGTATAGTACTTCCAGAAGCGGTGCACGCCTGCCGACATGACGTCATTCATGACATCGTATTTGGAAGCCACAGAGTCAAAAACACCCGCAACGAGTTTTTCTTTTTCCTTTTTGTCCACTGTGCTGTAGCCAAAATGGGTTTTTTCGTCTTGTGACGCTGTTGTGGCTTGAGCGTTAGTCACCTCTACAGGTTGCTGATACTCATGTTGAGTGGGTTGATTAGAAGGGGTGGGTTGTATTTCTGTCATTATTTACCTCAGCTATAAGCCGTTATTCTGTAAAAAGTTTAAAATTTCATCGTGATGCGTTGCGTAAAAGATAATCTTATCGGCAATGTCCGCGGGGGGTTGGCTGTGGGCATTAATCATCAGCGTTTTAGCCCCCGCGCTGACGGCGGCATTCACACCCGTGGGGGAGTCTTCAATCACCAAACATTCTTCTGGTGCGTGTCCTAGCTGACGCATCATGATTTGATAGGGTTGCGGGTGCGGCTTGGGATGGCGTACATCTTCAATAGTGATAATGTGGGTGAAGTCATCCAGTAAGTCCAAATTGTGACGCTCGAAATTGTCGCGCACATCACTGTAGTTGGCGGAAGTCACCAAGCCAATATCGCGCCCCGATTGCTTGACGGCATCAAACAAGGTCAAAAAGCCCTCTTTAAAATCCAAGCCGCGCTCGGTGAGAATCGTTTGTCGTGCCTGCGCCCAATCGCGACAAAACTGCTGGGTTTGTTCACCGTCCTCATCACCGAGAAAGTTTTGCAAAATCATTAGGCAAGTCTCGGTGGTCTTGCCCGCAAAATCCTGGACAAAGTCGTCACTTGCTTCAATTTCGTGCAAGTCGGCAGCGACAAAAAAAGCGTCATAATAGATTTTTTCCGAATCAAAAATCACGCCATCCATATCGAAGATAATCGCTTTAGTACTTGTTAACATAGTTTTTCCTATCGTGTTTAGAGAATTCCCGAAGTGCTGGCTACCCATCTGCGCGCGTTTCAGTGGCACCAATACCAGCCATTGATTGGCCGATAATTCGCACTTCGGGAAGTATATCAATGCCAAATTGCGCTTTGACTTGGGTCATTATGTGTTTGGCCAGTGCCACAATGTCACGTCCGTGGGCGCGGGCGCGGTTGACGACAATCAGCGCGTGCTTTTCATACACGCCCGCGCCACTGTCCGTGCGCCAGCCTTTGAAACCTGTCGTTTGCAACAGCCACGCCGCGGGGATTTTAACCTGTTCATCGTCAATGTCAAAGTAGGGAATGTCGGGATAGCGCAATTGTAGCGTTTTCAGGTGCTGGCGGTTGACCAGAGGATTTTTAAAAAAGCTCCCCGCATTAGGAAGTTTGTCAGGGTCGGGAAGCTTGCTTTGGCGCACGGCAATGACGCGCGCTAACAGCGCCTTGGGTGTTGATGGCAGACCGTCCGCGCACAGCCCTTGATAGCTTAAATTCGGTGTAAAGTGTTTGCTTAAACGTAACGTCACCGCGGTAATGATATGGCGTTGGCGATTGTCTGGGCGCTTAAAAATGCTGTCGCGGTAGCCAAAGGCACAGTCCGCGCTATCTAGGGTTTTGTAACATTTGTCCTTGAGGTCAAAGACCTCCACGGACTCAATAAAATCCGCCACTTCCACGCCGTAAGCACCAATATTTTGCACAGGGGCAGCGCCTACCGTACCAGGAATAAGGGCAAGGTTTTCCAATCCGTAAAAACCGCGCTCACTCATGGTGACTACCGCGGTATGCCAGTTTTCTCCCGCGCCTAGGCGCACGCGGGCGCTGTCGCTATCTTGTGATAAGACTTCGTAGCCCAACAGGCGGTTAACTACTACGACGCCTGCATAATCGTCGGCAAATAATACATTTGAACCTCCACCCAAAACGATGAACTCACGTCCTGCCAGAAAATCTGCCAATTCAGTGAGCTGCCGTGTCGCTGTCAGCGTCCACAACGCCGCCGCGCTAGCGTGGGTGCGAAAAGTCGTGTAGGGCGCTAAGTCAACGGCTAAACTGACTGCTGAGGCGACCGCAGGGGGCAAGCCGTCCACAGCGGCATTGATAGGCATATTACTCAATTCCATATTTCTTCAATTTATAGCGCAAGGTACGAACGCTTACCCCCAGTTGCTCTGCTGCTTGGCTTTTGTTGTTATCATTGGCTTGTAGCACTTTGGTAATAACTTGGCTTTCAATGCGACTCATATAGCTATCTAAATCCGTTATTTTTTCAATGGGATGATCGATAATTGGGTCTATCTCATTGGGCGATGCAGTAGTATCAGTGATATCAGCGACAGCTGGTTCAGTTGCGGATATTGCCACCTCGCTTTCGTCATCTAGTAACAAAATGTCCGTTTCTTCCTCATCTTCCCAGTCGTCGGACAAGTCGATACTCAACTCAATGTCATCCTCTATGATGCGATTGCCAAAATGAATATCGTCGGCAAAAATGCTATTGCCGTCACAAAACGTTACCGCGCGCTCAAGGATATTTTCTAACTCGCGCACATTGCCAGGGAACTCGTAGTGAATTAATTTGTCTAGCGCGCTTTTGTCTAAAATGTGTGCCTCTCTGCCGTGTATTTTGGCCATTTTATTGAGAATGTGCTCGGACAAAGTGGCAATGTCGCTACGGCGTTTGCGAAGAGGGGGCATAGTCAGGGAAATGACGTTGAGACGGTAGTACAAATCTTCACGAAAGAGGTTTTCGTGAACGAGTTTACTGAGGTTTTTGTGCGTGGCCGACAAAATGCGCACATCGACAGGAATTTCGCAATCACCACCGATGGGACGAATAGCGCGTTCTTGGATAGCGCGCAACAACTTGACTTGCATGGACAAGGGCAAGTCAGCCACTTCGTCTAAAAACAATGTCCCACCATTGGCAGCGACAAATAAGCCGTCGTGATCACTATTGGCACCTGTAAACGCGCCTTTTTTGTAGCCAAAGAATTCACTTTCGACTAAATTTTCAGGAATCGCTCCGCAGTTGACAGGGACAAAATTACCGTCGTGGCGCGCAGATTTTTCGTGGATACTGCGCGCTACCAGTTCTTTACCCGTACCAGATTCACCCTGAATAAAAACAGGAGCCTGCGAGCGCGCCAACTTGATAATGACCTTGGCCAATTTTTTCATCACTGACGAGTCGCCAATCAATTGCGTGGTGCCACCTCGTTCACCCGTTGCCGCGGTATTGTCACTGCCATCTTCACTGTTGGGCTGTTGCTTGCTCAATTTTAGCGCTACCTTAGCCATATTGCGCAACTGTTTTAAGTCAAAGGGCTTGTTGACAAAATCGAATGCGCCCTTTTTTAAGGCCTTTACGGCCAACTCAACATTGCCGTGCGCGGTAATGACGCACACGGGCAAGTCGGGATAATGTTTTTGAATATGTGCCACCAAATCCAAACCGTCACCATCAGGCAGACGCATATCGGTGATGCAGAAGTCAATCGTTTGATGATCGTGTTTCAGTTGGCGAATGGCATCGTTCACCGCGGGCGATAACACACAGTCAATACCCAAGCTGGCAAAAGCCATTTCGATGAGTTCACGGATGTCTTGTTCATCGTCAACGATGAGTGCCGTAGCATTTGCTCGTGTCATAGTGTCCTTATGGTAAAAATATTTTTCATTATAGCAAACTAATCGTCATCCTCAGAAACCAATGCATTTAAGGCGTTGGCGAGGGTTTGTTCATTAAAGGGTTTGGTTAGAAAACCGTTTGCACCTAACTCCAGTGCCTCCAGTCCCGTCTCTACATCAGATAGGGCTGAAATAACGAGAATTTTTGCATCGGGTTTGATTTCTAACAATCTAGGAATTGCCTCTAAGCCGTCCATTTCTGGCATGGTAATATCCATCGTTATAATGTCTGGCATATTGGTTTTGCACTGTGACAGTGCCTCTTTGCCATTTTTTGCCTGACAGACAACGTTAAAACCATTCCGTTTATCTAAGCGACTAATCCTATCGCGAATGACCAGAGAGTCATCAACAGCCATCACAGTGTACATTTTTTTACTCCTCCTACCTAGTCCTTATCTGCCTACTGTTTCCGTCGGTTGCCATCGAATTTAATGGCAAATCGGGTCAGTTGACCAGGAATTGAAACTATCTTTATTTTTCCTTTTAATGATTTTATTCTGTCAAGAATAATTCCCATGCCCTCACCGCGTCCTGCATCTTCCGTTGGCTGGCTAGCCGTCGATATGCCCGATAAAAAGAGTCCGCGGTAAAGCGCACTTTTGTTTAAAGTATCCACGTTGACATGTTGATATTTCGGGTGATTTCTTAATTTTTCACGCAAAGCCTGCATATCAATGCCGTTGCCATCATCTTCGAGAATGAACTCATAGCCATCGGCATTGCGAATTAGACGCAAACGAATATGCCCCGCCTCATCCTTGTGCCTTTTTAGGCGCACACTTGGCGTTTCAATGCCGTGAACAATCGCGTTGCGAATCAGTTGTATGGCAATTTCCTTAACGGTGTCCATAACAGGCATAGCTAAATCGTTGTCGGCAAAACCCTCAAGGTGCAGTTTGACTTGTTTTGCATTGCGTTGAGCAATGCTGTTGGCAAATACTTTAATTTGCTTAGCAATAGTTTCTTTACTATCTATATTATCTGCACTTTTAATTGGTTTGTCATCCTTGTTTTTGTTGGTGTTCGTTGAGAAGTTCGCTAGACGCTCCTGAATATCTTGTAAGTTTTGATTCACTTCGATAATATTATCCAAAGCAACAGCAATACTGATAAAATCACTACCTGTCAGCCTGCTTTTCTCTCGCAGACTTTTCAATTTGTCTTCGGCATCTTCGGCGATAGAAACAAAGTGTTCTAACCCTAAGGCGGAAGACTCGCCTTTTAAACTGTGTATTTCTCTAAAAATCTCGTTTACTTTTCCTTTTAGGTACGCCTGACTCTTGCCCTCTCGCTTGAGGGCTTCATTGATTCTCGTGGTAATATTATCTGTATTGCGAATGAAGCTAGTTAGTAGCTCAGGCTCTATCATTAAGACTTTCATCAACATTTCAGTGAACAGTGCGTTTTGTTCCTTTTCTTCTTCAAGCTGTTGTTGGAGTAAAACAGACTCTGTAATATTAGTAATACTCACCAGCACTTTAACGATTTGCTTATTTTCGTAGACACGCGAAAATGAAAAGCGCAAATAACGCTCGGTGAACATCGCATTGTTTTCAATCCTTAAGGTCAAGCATTTAAGTGGATTAAGATCTCTAATTAGGCTTTCCTTAACATTTTTATTGAAAAGTTGCTTAATAAAGCGCGTGGTATTCGATAAATCCCTCTCTGTAACAAAGGGTGAAATCAACGTATCAAACGATTTTCCCGCAATGTCTTTGACAGGTAAAACTTTATCCAGCCCTTTCGAATGTTGGTTGCCGAGCATTAAATCGGGAGAAATTAGAAAAAGTCCTTCTTGCACCGTGTCGAGAATATCCGTCGTTTCGCGACGAGCCCTGTCGAGTTCTCTATCCGAACGCAACAGCGATCTCAGTACGTGCAGAACAATGAATAGGAAAATCAGTAACGCCGTTGCAATACCAGCCAGTTGTATCAGTTTAACGAAGTCAGCTTGTTTTTCGGCCTTTTCTTGTAGGGCAGCGCTGAGGTCGTTCATATCCTCAAGCAATTCCTTGTTGTAGATGCGCGCGTAGTCGCTAGCAAACTTGATGGTGTCTAGCTCAAGTGAATTGTTATCATAACCGTCAGTGAAATTGTGGATTAACCCCTTAAATGGCCGCCAAATGGTTAGTGCCATATTGACATTATGCTGTGCTTTGGGTACTTCAATTTTGTTAATAATAACTGTCTGGTCATTAGCGTCCAGCGTCTCTCCACCAGTAGAAAAGGCATTGAGTGAGCTGTCAAACAATCGAGTCGCTTTACTGAGCTGGTCATATTGCTTGAATACTTCGGATTTTAAATCCTCAATGGCTAGCTTGCCCTGTTTGGCTTTCATGCGTTCGGCAATTAGATTGATATCAACCAAGTTTTTAGTGATTTGTTGAATTAAGTCACCCTGTCGCCCTGCTATGGCGATTTCGCGTGCTGACTGGGTAATGTAAGAGGATTGCAAGTAGTTCAATCCCAAAACAGCGATGTAGAGTAGCAAGAAGACGACGATGGACACCACTAGAGCGCGGTATTTTTTAAACACTTGTCCGCGCACTTTTTGATTTTTACTTGTGGTCACTTTGCCCTTTTTAGGCATCTTCGGCTTTTTAGCCTTGGCTATCTTGCCTTCGTTAGGCACTTTTTGTGCTTTTTCACTTTGCATTTGAAAACCTAAAGTTCTTTGTAAGGGATTCTAATTACTTGGTAATCTTCTCTGAAAGGTGTGCCATCGCTGGCTGGTCTGTCATAAATGAGATTGATGGCAACACGGATAGAAACATCGGCTTGTGTGCTGGCATCATTGATTACGGTGTTGGCTAACCGTCCTTGTTTGACTAGATTTCGGGCAACAGGGATGGCATCAATACCAAAAATGGGAATTTTTAAATTCCGCTCTTCAGTTGCCTGCAATGCTCCTAGAGCCATTGAGTCGTTATTGGCTAAAATGACTTCAATCTTGTTGCCTTTGGGGGAATTTAGCCACTGATTAGTCAGTGCTTTTGCCTGTAGCATTTTGAAATTGGCGACACCCAAAAAGACCTGTTCCGCGGGTACGGAAAGTTTTGGGTAACTTCTGATGGTACTGATTGCCCATCTTGTTCTCGCTTCGGCACTTGGATTGCCTTCGATGCCCTTTAGCATGGCAAACTGAATTTGACCATCGTGATTTTTGTCCCACTCAGGGTGAGCTTTCCAACCTTCTAGTACTTTTTGCCCCTGAATAACGCCACCCTGCACGGCATCGCCATCGACAAAGAAAGATTTTTTGTAAGTGAATAGCTTGAATTGCCCAGGGCTGCGGTTAAAAAAGACGACGGGAATATTTAAATTTTTAACTTTTGTAAAAACCTCGTCGGATTTTTTGGCTTCGACCATGTTGATAACAATGGCTTGAACCCTCTGACTCAACATGTTGTCAAGTGCCAACATTTGCTGTTCGTGGTTATCCTTTGCATCGTTGGTCAGTACCTTGACATTGGGGTGCGCTTTAGGGAAATTTTTAAATGCCTCATAAGCACTGGCAAAAAATGGATTGTCGGTGCTGTTGCTAATAAGCACACCTATTTTTGCTGATGGTATTTCTTTGGGGCTATCGTCCCGATTATTAGTTAATTGATTTAGGTAATCACAACCGACCAAAAACAATATGCCACTAAGTAATAGTATTTTTTTCATTCTTTATTCAACTAATTAAGTTAGAAAAATGGCGAACCCCGTTCACCAAGCCTGAGGTAACAAGGGAGGTCGGCAATGTTGTTTTTACTTATCCTTCAGGCAGACAACGATGAAGGCTTTGTATTGTTTCCATTCAATGGGTATGACATAGGATCTTGAATCTAATGGGAGATACATATCCTCAAGTTCACCCTTGATCACAACAGGCACTGAAATCATAAAATCTTTGCCGTATTTCGAACGCGCATTACCCGATATTGTATTGGCAATTTCGCCGACCAAGTCCAATAACCTGTCTTCTGAGCCTGAATGCACGCCAAAAGCAATTAACACATTGCGTAACAAAACTCGGGGCGCGGTAAAATACACACAACCTTTCAGTGAACCAGAAACGCCGATAATCCCCGTGTAGTCGTGCGCCCTAGGCAAGGTGTCCTCTATGATGTAGGGTGTGTTAACTGTGATATTTATATCATTTATTTCATTAAAAAAACGATTGACGCCGTCAATAAATACTTGAATGTCATCTTCTATCATGGAAGTTCTCAAATGATGTTGTCAGTGGTTTGTTCAAAAGAACCGTAATTCTCTGTCATAAAAAACGTATTGCCAGTTGTTTTCTAAAGTTATTTTGATGTGGATGCTAGGTTTGTGTTCGCCTAGCGCGGCAGTATATCATAGATTGGGTGTAACTAAATGCCAATTGCTAGCAATCCAGCGATTTTAAATGGCATATTGATTCTCACTTTAAGGATATTGAAAACTGCTTTTTTAGCCTACTTTTTGATATTAATATTTTTTCTTATACCCGATTATTCAACAGACCTCCAATCAGTCCATTTAGCAGTGAACTAGTCCATTCATGCCACTGGTGAAGGACGCTTTTATTCGCTTTACTATCCCGCCGAGTCTTGGTATGATTGAGCAGTGTTTGTCGGGGTAGCACATTAAAAAATCTTTTCCCCAAAAATGAATTTGGCGGTTTGATGTTGGGTTGCGTTCTTCTCTGTTTAAACTGTCCACGATAACTGCGGATTGCTACCGCGCTTTAAATAATGGAGAGAACCATGAACAATACAGTTGACCGAGCTAGTGCTCTCAACCAAGATATACTCAACGCCGTAGTCAACGGTTGGCACGCAGACCCTTTTGCCATCCGTGGAGCACATCTCACCGATGAGGGCTTGCTTATCTGCGCTTTTTTACCTAGTGCAAAGTCCGTGTCGGTGATTGGCGTGTTTGATCATGAGCACAGTTTGGGTGAAATGGATTGTGTCGATGAACGTGGCTTTTTTTCGTTACTGCTTCCTCATCAAGATGCCTTACTAAACTATGTTTACGATGTGGATTGGGGTACGAGTCGAGAGCGCCTAGAAGACCCTTATCGTTTTGCCTCCTACCTTCAGGAAGTGGATGCTTGGCTGTTGGCTGAGGGTAAACACCATCGCCCCTACGAAGTGCTGGGCGCTCACCCAATGGTTATGGAAGGTGTTGAGGGTGTTAATTTCTGTGTGTGGGCGCCCAATGCGCGACGCGTTTCTGTGGTTGGAGATTTCAACGCTTGGGATGGTCGCCGTCACATTATGCGTTTGCATCCCAATATTGGCGTATGGGAATTGTTTCACCCGCACGCGCAAAGAGGGCAAAACTACAAATTTGAGGTTTTAGATGCACAGGGGCGCATTCGTCTTAAAGCTGATCCTTTCGCCTTTCAATCTGAATTGCGACCCAATACTGCCTCCGTCATTGCTGATATGCCTGCTGTGGTGGATGAAAAATCCATTGAGCGTCAACAACGCAATGCCTTAGATGCGCCAGTAAGCATTTACGAAGTTCACCTTGGTTCGTGGCGACGCAATCCCGAAAACAATTTTTGGCTGAATTACGACGAGCTGGCTGATGAGCTCATTCCCTATGTCAAGGATATGGGCTTTACCCATATTGAATTATTGCCCATTCACGAGTTTCCCTATGACGGTTCATGGGGTTATCAGCCTACGGGGCTTTATTCGCCCACCAGTCGCTTTGGCGATGCTGACGGCTTGAAACGCTTAATTGAGCGCGCGCATCATCAAGGTATTGGTGTGATTATTGACTGGGTACCGGGACACTTCCCCAGCGATGAGCACGGTCTCGTGCAGTTTGATGGCACGCCACTCTATGAGCACCAAGATGCGCGAGAAGGCTTTCACCAAGATTGGAATACGCTGATTTATAACTACGGCCGCAACGAAGTCAAAAATTTCTTAAGTGCTAATGCCCTGTATTGGTTGGAACGCTTCGGGGTTGATGGCTTGCGCGTAGATGCTGTTGCCTCAATGATTTACCGCGATTACAGCCGCGCTGAGGGGCAATGGATACCCAATGTTCACGGTGGTAACGAAAACCTAGAAGCCATTGAATTCTTGCGCTACACCAATTATTTGGTGGGGACTGAGAGTGCAGGTGCGGCAACTTTGGCGGAGGAGTCAACCTCGTTTTCAGGTGTAACCCGTCCGCCCGAGATGGGGGGCTTGGGTTTTCACTACAAGTGGAACATGGGCTGGATGAACGATACCCTAAGCTACATGCAAAAAGACCCCATTTATCGCCAATACCATCATAACCAAATGACCTTTGGTATGCTTTATAACTACAGTGAGAACTTTGTCTTGCCCATCAGCCATGACGAAGTGGTTCACGGTAAGGGTTCTTTGCTAGATAAAATGCCAGGGGATACTTGGCAGAAATTTGCTAACTTGCGCGCTTATTACGGCTATATGTGGGGCTACCCAGGTAAAAAACTGTTATTCATGGGGTGCGAATTTGCTCAGGGTCGAGAGTGGAATTATGAAGAGGGCTTAGACTGGCACCTGCTTGACGAGCGTTTTGGTGGTTGTTGGCACAGTGGTATGCAATTATTGGTTAAGGATTTAAATCGCTACTACTGTCAGTTGTCCGCTCTACATGAGTTAGATGTTTACTCTGTAGGGTTTGAGTGGCTGGTACCCGATGACTGTGAATCGTCCGTATTTGCCTTTGAGCGTCGTGACCGCCAAGGTCGTAGCGTTATCGTGGTGAGTAATTTTACACCCGCGCTACGTGAGGGTTACCGCATCGGCGTACATAATGCTGGACATTACTTAGAGATTCTCAACACAGATTCGGAATTCTATTGCGGTAGCAATGTTGGCAATGCGGGGAATATTAATGTTGAAAGAGTAAGTAGTCACGGCAAACCCTACTCTATCAGCTTGACTTTACCGCCGTTGGCAACAATCTATTTGCGTTTTGTCGAAGAGGCGTAAGCCAATGGAGGCTACGGTTGTGACAATGTGCACAAAAAGCGATAGCAATGTTGTTGTGACTGATGTTAGCACCCAGTTTACTTTGGGTGCTTGTCGGGAAACACAGCACGGCATAGCGGGCTATCGTTTTGTCGTGCGTTCGCCGTTGGCAACCCAGTTGACGCTGTGTCTGTTCGATGAACAGGGCAAAGAGACGCAGTATCCTATGTACAAAAACGGCGAGGTTTGGCACATTTGGCTCGCCGGTGTAAGTGTTGGTCAGCACTATGGCTTTCGGGCTGCTGGTGTTAGTACGCCACAACAACTGTTTAATCCGCAAAAATTGTTGTTAGACCCTTATGCTAAAGCAGTGGTTGGTAAGCCTGTCTTATCTAGCGCGGATGACTATGCGCGTTTTTTAATGGCTGACCAGCGCGACAATGCTGAATTTGCGCCTAAGTCTCAAATCGTTGATACCCGCTTTGACTGGGGTAGCGATAGAGCACCTAGAACACCTTGGGCGAAAACGATTATTTACGAACTGCACGTCAAGGGTTTTACTCAATTGCACGAGCATATCCCCGCGGAGAAGCGTGGCACGTACGCGGGACTAGCTTCCTCAGTGGCTGTTCGTTATTTACAAGCACTGGGCGTTACCGCGGTTGAGCTCATGCCCATCACTTATGGTATTGACGAACCGCATCTACAACAAAAAAACCTCTCTAATTATTGGAATTACAATACCCTTTCGCCATTTGCCGCGGAGAGTCGCTATTGGTCAGGGCGTTACGGCACCACACCGCTGTCAGAGTTTAAATCGGCAGTTAAGGTTTTGCACGCCGCGGGCATCGAAGTGATTCTCGACATGGTGTTTAATCATTCGGCCGAGGCCGAGCACGATCACCCCACTTTCTGCCAGCGCGGTTTGGCTAATGCCGATTTTTACTGGCTGAACGAGGACGGCAGTTGCATTAATTACACGGGGTGTGGCAACACCATTAACGTTGCCCATCCTGCCACCCAACAGTGGATTGTCGATTGTTTATGCTACTGGGTGGAACACTGCCATGTTGATGGTTTTCGTTTTGACTTGGGCGCGGTATTGGGGCGTGAACCCAACTTTAATCGCCGTGCAGAGCTATTGGCAAAAATCGCCCAAGTGCCGTCACTACGCGGTGTCAAATTTATTGTTGAACCTTGGGATATCGGGCACTTTGGCTATCAGCTAGGCAATTTCCCCGCGCACTTTAGCGAGTGGAATGACCGCTTCCGCGACGATATGCGCGCCTTTTTCTTGCAGAGAAATGGCAATATTGGCGCGTTTGCCGAACGCTTGGCGGGTTCGTCTGATATTTTTAAACGCGCGAAGCAAACGCCTCGTAAAACCATTAACTTTATTGCCGCTCACGACGGCTTTACTTTGGCGGATTTAGTTGCCTATAACGATAAACATAATCACAAAAATGGCGAGGATAATCGCGACGGTCACAGCTGTAGCTTCAGCGACAACCACGGCGTTGAGGGGGCTTGTGATGATGCACTTATTCGCGCAATGCGAGGGCACTCACAACGCGCCTTGCTCTCCGCGCTATTGTTATCCAACGGCACGCCGATGTTGTTGGCGGGCGATGAAATAGGGCATTCACAGCGCGGCAATAACAATGCTTATTGTCAGGATAACGCCATTACGTGGCTAAATTGGGCGACGGTAGATAGAGATTTATTGCTATTTACGCGTCAGCTCATTCAACTGCGTAAGCGCATTCCCATGCTCAATAGTGATGCTTGGTGGACTGACGGCACGGTGACGTGGCTAACTCCCAAGGGTGAGGTTATGCAAGTTGAGGATTGGGACAGTCGCAATCACGCTAGCCAAGCTTTGCAAATTTGCCTTGATGGGCGTTGGCTGTTACTGGTTAACGGCAAGCGCCAACCGCAATCTTTCGTCCTGCCGACTGGACAGTGGCAAGATGTGAAACTGTTGTCGCAACAGGGCGAACTTCTCATTGAACACTTATCTATCACTTTACTTATCTCAAGAGATTAAATTATGAAAAAATACGATATTGCCAATTTAAAAACAGGGCGTGCACTGTCTGACGAAACCTTAGTGTTGATTCTAGCGGGAGGGCGCGGGTCGCGCCTGTACGAGTTATCGGACAATCGCGCCAAACCCGCGGTTTATTTTGGCGGTAGCCGTCGTATTATTGACTTTCCGTTGTCTAACTGCATTAACTCTAACCTAAACCATATTGGCGTGATTACGCAGTACGAGGCGCACTCGTTGATTCGCCACATCCAGCGCGGTTGGTCGTTCTTGCCAGCCGAGCGCGGGGATTTTATTGATTTGCTACCCGCACGCCAACAAATTGACGATACTACTTGGTACCGCGGTACCGCGGATGCCGTCTATCAAAATATGAAAATTATTGAGGAGCATTACCGTCCTAAACGTGTACTTATTTTGGCAGGTGACCATATTTACAAAATGGACTATCGCAAAATGCTGATTGACCACGTTGAATCGGGTAAAAAGTGCACGGTCGGCTGTATTGAAGTGCCCGTTGAAAAGGCCAAAGGTCTAGGCATTATGGCGGTTGATAAAAATCTTCATGTTACTGAATTTGTGGAAAAGCCAGCTATCCCTCCTGAAATGTCTGATAAAAAAGGCATGGCGCTGGCCTCTATGGGAATTTATGTCTTTGAAACAGAATACCTGTATGAGAAACTGAAAGAATGCACAGCTAAGACGAATACCGTGCATGACTTTGGCAACGATATCATTCCGCAGGCCGTTGAAGATGGCGAGCTGTATGCTCACCACTACGACAAGTCTTGCGAGGGCAGAAATCCCAACGGCACTAGCTATTGGAAAGATGTCGGGACACTGGATAGTTACTGGCGCGCCAATATGGACTTACTCAGCGAAACCCCACAGTTGGATATTTTTGATGAACGCTGGCCGATTCGCGGTATTCCTTCGCAGGTCAATCCATCGAAGTTTTACTACACCGACCCCGATTGCCGCGGTATGATGAATTCCATTATTTCGGGAGATTGCATTATTAAGGACGCAACCATTACGCAGTCCGTATTGTTTGACCGCATCCGCGTTAATGCAGGCGCACGTATCAGCGAAAGCGTCATTTTGCCTGAGGTGCATGTCAGCGAGAATTGTGTGCTTAACAAGTGCATCATAGACCGTCATTTGACCATTCCCGCGGGGTTGCAAATTGGCGTGGACAACGAGCAAGATCGTGCTAACGGCTTTAGAGTCAGCGATGAAGGTGTGGTTTTAGTTAACGAAACCATGTTGAATGCACTTAAAATGAAGTAAAATAACAACTGGCTGATAACGACAAACTAGACTTTCTGACCCGACTAACTACACTTGACTTGTCGCTTTCGCATTGGAAGGTGGCGAGTCGATTGGTGTGGTTGTCGGGTTCGTTGCCCTGTGAAAAGTCTATGGCGTTGATGGCAGGGCGCTAGCTCACTAGCATACTGAATAAAAAAACTGGAGAAACTGTTTCTATGAAAATTTTACATATCGCCTCAGAAATGTATCCACTGCTTAAAACAGGGGGATTAGCTGATGTGGTGGGCGCATTGCCATTCGCTCAACGACAGCGCGGTGATGACGTGCGCGTCCTGTTGCCCGCCCACCCTGACATTTTGTCAGCGCTTGGCGAACATCAAGCGGTGACTCACTTGACTACCTTTGCGGGTGAGGTGACCTTGCGGTATGGTGAATTTAACGGTCTAGGGATTTATTTACTAGATGCTCCACACTTGTTTGCCCGCGAAGGCAACCCTTATCACGATAGTAACTACCAAGATTACCCCGAT
>PDWI01003111.1_pt1 | contig 23887 bp, 16 predicted proteins | sample 1430891 | NCBI WGS metagenome assembly PDWI01 (sample SAMN01162508, study PRJNA174530) | Oral metagenome, whole genome shotgun sequencing project. | biome: Marine environment; feature: Marine mammal; material: Swab sample of the gingival sulcus; isolation source: swab sample of gingival sulcus... | reverse complement strand
TATTCTATATTTAGATCCTCCATATAATTCAAGACAATATGGTGCAAATTATCATTTATTAAATACAATTGCTAAATATGAAGAATTTAACCCAAAGGGAAAAACAGGACTTCCAGAGTATCAAAAATCAAAGTATTGTAGTAAAAATACAGTATTAACTGAATTTGAAGATTTAATAAAAAATACGGATTTTAAATATATATTTTTAAGTTATAACAATGAAGGCTTGATGTCGCCGACAGATATAAGAAATATTATGTCTAAATATGGAGAATATAGCTTAGAAATGATTGATTATCAGAGATTTAAAGCAGATAGTAATCGATATAATAAAGCAGATACAACACAAGAATTTTTGCATATTTTGAAAAAAATTAAGGGCTGACATAGTGATTGACATGACCCTAAATTTGACATCATTTTTAAAAATTTTCATTGATTTTTAATGTCCTATAATTAACTTCATAAAAATTTACTACAAAAACAAAGAAAACGTTTGTAAAAACAAAAAAGAGACTTTATAATATTTGCGTAAACGTTTTCTTTTTTTGTTGTATTTTATTTTTAGGAGTTACAATGTCATTTTTTCAAATTAAAGAACGTGGTTCATCAGTTAAACAAGAAATCATTGCAGGATTAACTATTTTTCTAGCAATGGTTTATTCGGTAATAGTTGTTCCATCAATGCTTTCAGCCGCAGGATTTAATCAAGAGTCAGTGTTTATTGCAACCTGTTTGGTAAGTGCTATTGGCTCAATTATTATGGGGCTATGGGCAAATGCTCCAATGGCTATTGGCTGTGCAATTTCTTTAACTGCTTTTACCGCATTTAGTTTGGTGCTAGGTCAAGGTGTTAGTGTTCCTGTGGCACTTGGTGCTATTTTCTTAATGGGGGTATTGTTTACGGTTATATCAGTAACAGGTGTTAGAACGTGGATTTTAAAAAATCTTCCATCTTCAATTGCTCACGGTGCAGGCATTGGAATAGGGCTATTTTTACTGCTCATTGCTGCTAATGGGGTTGGTTTGGTTGTTTCTAATCAAGCAGGACTTCCTGTAAAAATGGGTGAGCTTAACTCAATAAGTTCATTGATGTCAATTATAGGTTTAATAGCAATTATAGCACTTGAAAAAAGAAAAATTAAAGGAAGTATTTTATGGGTGATGATTGCTATTACGGTTATAGCGATTATTTTTGATCCTAACGTTACTTTTAATGGTGAAATTGTTAAAATTCCTAATGTTAGTGAGAATAATCACTTTTTATCATTAGATATTATGGGGGCAGTAAATCCACAAATCCTTCCTGTAGTTTTTGCTCTTATTTTAACCGCTATTTTTGATGCAACAGGAACTATTCGTGCATTAGCAGGGCAGGCAAATCTTTTGGATAAAGATGGGCAAATTATAAATGGTGGTAAAGCATTAACTTCAGATTCTTTTTCAAGTGTATTATCATCTCTTTTCGGTTCAGCACCTGCAGCAGTTTATATTGAGTCTGCTGCAGGAACGGCTGTTGGAGGTAAAACAGGTCTTAGCGCAGTTGTTGTTGGTATCTGTTTCTTTGCTATGCTCTTTTTACAACCTATCGCATTTTTAGTGCCAAATTATGCAACAGCCCCTGCATTAATGTATGTTGGATTGTTGATGTTAAGTAATGTTTCAAAATTAGATTTTGATGACTTTATTGGTGCTATGGCGGCATTAGTAACAGCAGTGTTTATTGTGCTTACGGCAAACATTGTAACAGGTATTATGCTTGGATTTACTACTTTAGTATTAGGTCGTGTTATGGCTGGAGAAATGGAAAAATTAACTATTGGGACAGTAATTATTGCTGTTATTTTAGTAGTATTTTATCTTGGTGGATTTGCTATCTAACATTGCTTAATATTACATCAGCAAGTAAGCATTTGTTTATTTGCTGATTTTTTTATATTTAATACTTGAAATTCACTGGTTAAGTTACCATATACAGTTATTATTTTATAAAAAGGAATTATTATGACAACGATAGTCTGTGTTCGTAAAAATGGTAAGGTTTCTCTTGGTGGAGACGGTCAGGCAACACTTGGAAATTGCATTGAAAAAGGTACGGTAAGAAAAGTTTCACGTGTTTTTAAAAATCAAGTATTAACAGGATTTGCAGGCTCAACTGCAGATGCCTTTATTTTACGAGAACTTTTTGAACAACAATTAGATTATCATCAAGGGATTTTATTGCGAGCAGTGGTCGATTTAGCTAAAAAATGGCGAACCGAGCGATCTTTACGTCGTCTTGAGGCTATGATGATTGTTTGTGATAAAGATCAGACTTTTTTAATTTCAGGATCAGGCGATATTATTGAGCCTGAAAGTGAAGTTATAGCGATAGGATCTGGTGGCAATTTTGCAAAATCAGCAGCTCTTGCATTAGTAAGAAATTGCGATCTTTCAAGTGAAGAAGTAGTAAAAGAAGCATTAAAAATTGCAGGTGAAATCGATATTTATACTAATAATAATCATATTATTGAAACATTAGGAAATGACAATGAAAAATAATAATTTAACCCCAAAACAAATTGTTGCAGAATTAGATAAACATATTATTGGGCAATTTGAAGCTAAAAGAGCTGTGGCAAGTGCATTGAGAAACCGTTGGAGACGAATGCAGCTTGATGAACATTTAAGAAAAGAAATTACCCCTAAAAATATTTTAATGATAGGGCCTACTGGTGTTGGTAAAACTGAAATTGCTCGCCGATTAGCAACTATTACTAAAGCACCTTTTATTAAAGTTGAGGCAACGAAGTTTACCGAAGTTGGCTATATGGGAAAAGATGTTGATAGTATTATTCGTGATTTGGCAGAAAATGCGGCTATTATGATTGAAAATGATGTTTCTCTTGATGATAAAGAAGCTGAAAAACAAATTGAAGCAGAAGCATTGGAAAAAGTAGTAGATCACTATGTTACACCACTTTATGATGAGCAAGGAAATCCAATGCGTAGTCCAAGTGTAGCTCGTGATCGTTTTCGTGAAAAGATTTTAAGTGGCGATCTTGATGATCGTAAAATTAATATTGAAGTTGAAGAATCTAAAAATGCTCCTGACTTTAATCCTTTTGAGCAAGGTGGTTTAAGTAGTTTGGTTATTGATATTGAGTCATTAGTTGGTAATCAAGGAAAAGATACGGTTATTAAAAACGTAACTACTAAAGAGGCTCTTGAAATTTACAAAAACCAAGAGCGTAAAAAATATATTAGTAAAAAAGATCATAAAGCGAAGATTGTTGAGCGAGTTGAACAGCACGGAATTGTGTTTTTAGATGAAATAGATAAACTTTGTAATGAAGATGGTGCTGCTCGTGGTGCTGTTTCTCGTGAAGGTGTACAACGAGATTTACTTCCTATTATTGAAGGAACAACGGTAAAAACACGTTATGGTTATATTAAAACAGATCATATTTTATTTATTTGTAGTGGTGCCTTTCAAGTATCAAAACCTTCTCAATTATTGCCAGAATTACAAGGACGCTTACCAATTCGAGTTGAGCTAAAATCACTTAATAAAGATGATTTTGTAAGAATTTTAAAAGAGCCTGATGCTTCTTTAACCCTTCAATATCAAAAATTATTAGGCGTTGATGGTGTTAATATTGAGTTTACAGATGATGGTATTGATGCAATTGCACAGGCTGCTTTTAATGTAAATGAAAAAGTTGAAAATATTGGAGCAAGACGTTTACAAACGGTGTTAGAGCGTTTAATGGATAATATTTCATTTAATGCAGATGAAATGCAAGGGCAGACTATTGTTATCAATGAACCTTTTGTTAAATCAGAACTAAATGATATTGTTGAAGATGAAGATCTTTCTCGCTATATTCTCTAATTTTTCTATCTAATATTATTTCAAATAAAGCCATCGTAATGATGGCTTTTTATCTTGATTACAAACCATTGTTATATCTTAAAATAACCTATCATTTCCCTTTGTTTTATGCTATAATCAGAACAATTATAGTTTCAAAATTAAAAGGAAAATAATGAGCGATCAAGAGACTAATAAAAATTATGACTCATCAAGTATTCGTGTATTACGAGGGCTTGATGCAGTGCGTAAGCGTCCTGGTATGTATATAGGTGATACTGATGACGGAACAGGTTTACACCATATGGTTTTTGAAGTGGTTGATAATGCTATTGATGAAGCGTTAGCGAATTATTGTAATGACATTGTTATTACTATTCATAGTGATAATAGTGTTTCTGTTCAGGACGATGGTCGTGGTATTCCTGTTGATATTCACCCTGAAGAAGGGGTTAGTGCTGCTGAGGTTATTATGACCGTACTACACGCAGGTGGTAAATTTGATGATAATGCTTATAAAGTATCAGGTGGTCTTCACGGCGTTGGTGTTTCAGTAGTAAATGCTCTTTCTGAAAAATTACAACTTACCATTAGACGAGAAGGTAAAGTTCACGAACAGTTTTATAATATGGGAGAGCCTGTTGCACCATTGGCGGTAATTGGCAGTACAGAAAAAACTGGTACAACAGTGCGTTTTTGGCCTTCAATGGACGTGTTTAAAAATAAAACAGAATTTGAATATGCGATTTTATCAAAACGTCTTAGAGAGCTTTCGTTCTTAAATTCAGGGGTTTCTATTAAGTTAATTGATGAAAGAAATAATAAATCAGATCATTTTAAATATGAAGGCGGTATCAATGCTTATGTTAAATATTTAAGTGAAGGAAAAAATGCTATTCATCAGACACCTTTTAATTTAGTAACAGAAAAAGATGGTATTGGTGTTGAAATTTCAATGCAATACAATGACAGTTATAGTGAAAATGTTCTTTGTTTTACTAATAACATTCCACAAAAAGACGGTGGAACACACTTGGCAGGTTTTCGTGGAGCATTAACTCGTAGTTTAAAAAGCTATATGGAAAATTTTGTTAAGAGTAAAAATAAAAAATTAGCAAATATTGATGCAAGTGGTGATGATGCTCGTGAAGGGTTAGTTGCAGTTATTTCTGTAAAAGTTCCTGATCCTAAATTCTCATCTCAAACCAAAGATAAATTAGTTTCATCTGAAGTGAAAGGTGTTGTTGAAAGTGTAATGAATGAAAAACTTCAAGAATACTTGCTTGAAAACCCAACAGATGCTCAAAATATTGTAACTAAAATTAGTGATGCAGCTCTTGCTCGAGAAGCAGCTCGTAAAGCTCGTGAAATGACAAGACGAAAAGGAGCATTAAGTTTAGGTGGACTTCCAGGTAAACTTGCAGATTGTCAGGAAAAAGATCCCGCTTTATCAGAGCTTTTCATAGTGGAGGGAGACTCTGCTGGAGGAAGTGCTAAACAAGGGCGTGAGCGTCAAGATCAAGCAATCTTACCGCTTAAAGGTAAAATTCTTAATGTAGAAAAAGCACGTTTTGATAAAATGCTGTCATCACAAGAGGTTGCAACTTTAATTACGGCTCTTGGAACAGGCATTGGTAAAGATGATTATAATGTTGAAAAATTGCGTTATCATAAAATTATTATTATGACCGATGCTGACGTTGATGGTGCTCACATTAGAACATTATTATTAACGTTCTTCTTCCGTCAAATGCCAGAGCTTATTGAAAATGGTTTTATTTATATTGCACAACCTCCACTTTACAAAGTGAAAAAAGGTAAGCAAGAAAACTATATTCAAGATGATAATGAAATGCGTGAATATGAGTTAGAACTTGCTTTAACCGATGCTTCATTATTTGTAAGTGAAAATGCTCCAGCAATTAGTGGTGTAGCATTACAAAGTTTAATTAAAGATTTCTATTCGGTAGAGTCTTTAACTGAACGCTTATCAAATCGTTACCCTGTGTCGTTGTTAAAAGAGTTGGTTTATACTGATATTTTAACGCTAGAGTTATTACAAGATCAGCAAAAACTTTCACTATTTGCTGACAATTTGGTAGATGTGTTAAATAATAAAGCTCAAAATAGTAGTTTATTTGATGCAACTATTGAAAAAAATACGGAACGAAATGTATTTGAAATTGTCCTAGATGTGAGAACGCACGGAGTTTCAACTCAATATTGTTTAGGTTTTGATTTTATCAATTCAAATGAATATGCAAAAATTAAAGACTTAAATGAAAAATTAAAAGATTTACTGGAAGAAAGTGCTTATGTTAAACGTGGCGAAAAAATTCAAAAAGTAAAATCTTTTGAAGAAGTAGTGAGTTACTTGGTAAGCGAATCTCGAAAAGGTTTGACTATTCAACGCTATAAAGGACTTGGTGAAATGAATGCGGATCAGCTTTGGGAAACGACTATGGATCCTGTTCATCGTAAAATGTTACAGGTTTCGATTGTTGATGCCATTGCGGCGGATAAAATGTTTACAACCTTAATGGGTGATGATGTTGAACCACGCCGTGAATTTATTGAAAATAATGCGTTAAACGCTAGGGTAGATATCTAATGAAAAAACTTAAAACATTGAAAAAAATAGCTTACATTGTACCGCTTGCAGTAATTTCAACAGGACTAATTGGATGCTCACAAGGAACTAAAATGTTAGAAGATACGAAAACAAGTACTGCTATTTTTCCAAAACCTACAGATAGTCAAGAGCAGTTTATTGTTAATTTGCCAAAATTAGAAAATGAAAAAAATCATAAAGTAGAAGTATTTTTAGTAAAAAAAGCTATGGTTGATTGTAACTACTCTTCATTATTTGTTGATTTTAAAGTAAAAGATCTTAAAGGTTTTGGTTATAATTACTATGAGTTTAACTCGAAAGGTTATATTGCTCAAACATTAATGGCTTGCAGTGAAGCACCAAAAGAAGGTGAAGTTTCTTCTAAAGGTTTCTTCATTGATTACAATAGCAAAGTTCCTATGGTGTTTTATACCCCAAAAGGATATGAAGTAAAATATCAAATTTGGTCTAAAAACCCAATGGCTTTTTACGCTAAATAAGATATAAGATAAAGAGATATAGAGGGAGCTTAAAGCTCCCTTTTTTGTTGTATTGGCGTATTGTATACGCCTTCTGTATTGCTTAAATTATTTATCTGGACGTATCATTTAAACATTTTAGTATTGATTCTAACTAAAATAAAGTATGAATAAAATAGTGTAAAATGCAAAAAAAGAGCCTAAAGGCTCTTTTTATATGTTGTTTTTGTTAATATTATGCTTTAGCTTTATCTAAGAAAATTTGCGTTAAAAGAGCAACAGGGCGACCAGTTGCACCTTTAGCAGCACCACCTTTCCAAGCAGTTCCTGCAATGTCAATATGAGCCCAACGATATTTAGTAGTAAATCTTGATAGGAATGAACCTGCAGTGGTAGCTCCTGCACCTGGTGTTCCGATATTTGCTAAATCAGCAAATGGTGATTTTAATTGTTCTAAATAATCGCCACCCACTGGAAGTCTCCACGCTTGTTCAGCAGCTTTTTTAGATGCACTTAAAATTTCATCACAAAGCTCTTCATCTTCAGTCATTAAACCACTGTTTACGCCACCTAATGCAACCACACAAGCACCAGTTAAGGTTGCAAGATCGATAACAAATTCAGGTTTAAATCTTTCAACATAGGTTAGGGCATCACAAAGAACCATACGACCTTCTGCATCAGTATTTAATACTTCAACAGTTAAGCCATTCATAGTTTTTATAATGTCACCAGGGCGATAAGAATCACCATCTGGCATATTTTCACAGCCTGCTAAAACACCGATAACATTAAGAGGTAATTGAAGATCTTCAAGAGCTGTCATTGCACCAAATACGCTAGCAGCACCACCCATATCATATTTCATTTCGTCCATTCCAGCACCTGGTTTTAATGAAATACCGCCACTGTCGAATGTTAATCCTTTACCAACAAGCACGATAGGTGCAGCATCTGGATTTGGGTGATTTTTATAGCTGATTACCGACATTTTTGATTCATTTTTAGAACCACGACCAACAGCTAAATAACTATTCATTCCAAGTTCTTTCATTTCTTTCTCACCGATAACATCAAGAGAAATTTTCTCACAAGAATCACTTAACTCTTGAGCTTTTTGAGCTAAATAACTTGGATTACAAATATTTGGTGGATTATTTGCAAGATCTTTTGCAGCAGCAACGCCTTTGGCAATTGCTAAACCGTGAGTTAAACCTTGCTCACCTTCTGCATCAAAAACAAAGGTAATATCACGATTTAATGTTGATTTTTCAGATTTGAAATCATCAAATACATAAAGTGCATCACAGATAGCCTCAACGCTTAAACGAGTATTCCAGTAAGCATTGTCACTATCAATACTTACTTCATTAAGATGCCACGCTACTTTTTTTGCGGCTGTTTTACCAAGAGTATTTGCAACAGCAGCAACAACTTTTTTAAAGCTTAATTTGTTAAGCTCTTTACCAAGACCTACTAACACAAGGCGTTTGCCATCAGCAACTTGGAACAAACGAGTAGTTTCGCACATTTTCCCTTTAAAATCACCGCTTTTAATAAGAGATGAAATTAAACCTTGATTAAGCTCATCAGCCACTTGTGCAGCAGGTGTGAGTTTACCGTCTTCATAAGCACCAAGTACGAGCGTGTCGCAACTTGATTTATCTTCAATTAAAAAATTCATACATTATCCTATTATAATTATAAAAAATAAGCCCCATTATTCTATGATGAAATTAAGAAAAAAAATAGTGTTTTCTTAAAAAAAATTGTAGATCTTATAAAAAAGTTATCTTTCTTAAAATTAGAATAATAATTATTGTTAATAAAGTTAAAAATTCTATCCCTTTTTGTAAAAGTGAGAAGAAAATGAGGTAAATCTCTTAAAATGGTAAAAAAAAGTGCTATAATAACCTTGTTTATTTTAATTAACTATATGGGGAATAACAATGACCATTAAAAAAATGATCGACTTAGATTTAGCTGGCAAACGAGTATTTATTCGTGCTGATTTAAACGTTCCAGTAAAAGACGGAAAAGTAACATCAGACGCTCGTATTCGTGCAACTTTACCAACATTAAAATTAGCACTTGAAAAAGGTGCAAAAGTGATGGTAACCTCTCACTTAGGTCGTCCAACAGAAGGTGAAGCAGAAGAAAAATTCTCACTACAACCAGTAGTTGATTATTTGGATAATGCTCTTGATGTTCCTGTTCGTCTTGAAAAAGATTACTTAAATGGTGTTGAATTAAAAGAAGGTGAAGTAGTTGTTTTAGAAAACGTTCGTTTCAACAAAGGTGAAAAGAAAAATGTTGAAGAACTAGGTAAAGCATATGCAGCTCTTTGTGATGTGTTTGTAATGGACGCATTTGGAACAGCTCATCGTGCTCAAGCATCAACATACGGTGTTGCACAATTTGCACCTATTGCTTGTGCAGGTCCATTACTTGCAGCTGAGTTAGATGCATTAGGTAAAGCATTAAAAGCTCCAGAGCGTCCAATGGTTGCAATCGTTGGTGGTTCAAAAGTTTCTACTAAACTTGAAGTGTTAAATTCATTATCTCAAATTGCAGACCAAATCATCGTAGGTGGTGGTATTGCTAATACATTCATTGCAGCAGCAGGTCATAATGTTGGTAAGTCATTATATGAAGAAGATTTGATTTCAGTTGCTCAAAAATTAGCAGCTTCAACTGAAATTCCAGTTCCTGTTGATGTTCGTGTTGCAACAGAGTTTTCTGAAACAGCAGAAGCGACTCATAAAGCAACTAACGAAGTACAAGATGATGAGTCAATTTTAGATATTGGTGATAAATCAGCAGAGCAATTAGCAGAAATCATTAAAAATGCTAAAACTATTTTATGGAATGGTCCTGTTGGTGTATTTGAATTTGAAAACTTCCGTAAAGGTACAGAGGTTATTTCAAAAGCAATCGCTGAAAGCGAAGGTTTTTCTATCGCAGGTGGTGGTGATACTCTTGCTGCAATTGATATGTTTGGAATTAAAGATAAAATTTCATACATTTCAACCGGTGGCGGTGCATTCTTAGAATTTGTTGAAGGTAAAGTATTGCCAGCAGTTGAAATTTTAGAAAAACGTGGTGAATAATTACAATTATTGATAATAAGCGGTCTAAAAGCCGCTTATTTACGTAAAAAAGATTTATATTTTAAAAGGAAAATTATTAAATGGCTAAATTATTAGATATCGTAAAACCAGGTGTTTTGGTAGGTGATGATGTTCAAAAAGTATTTGCGTATGCAAAAGAACACGGCTTTGCAATTCCAGCAGTAAACTGCGTTGGATCAGACAGTGTTAATACTGTTTTAGAAACAGCAGCTCGTGTTAATTCACCTGTTATCGTTCAGTTCTCAAACGGTGGTTCTGCTTTTTATGCTGGTAAAGGAATTAAACCTACAAGTGGGACTCGTCCAGATGTATTAGGAGCTATTGCTGGTGCAAAACACGTTCATACCCTTGCAAAAGAATACGGTATCCCTGTAATTTTACATACAGACCACTGTGCTAAAAAACTTCTTCCTTGGGTTGATGGTCTTTTAGAAGCTGGTGAAAAACACTTTGCAGAAACAGGTCGTCCATTATTTTCATCTCATATGATCGATTTATCAGAAGAGCCAATGGAAGAGAATATGGCTATCTGTCGTGAATACTTAAAACGTATGAATAAAATGGGAATGACCCTTGAAATCGAAATCGGTATTACTGGTGGAGAAGAAGACGGTGTTGATAACAGTGATCGTCCAGAAGAAGATTTATACAGCAAACCTGAAGAAGTTCTTTATGTTTATGATCAATTAAGCGAAATCAGCCCACGTTTCACTGTTGCAGCAGCATTTGGTAACGTTCACGGTGTTTACAAACCAGGTAATGTTAAATTAAAACCTTCTATTTTAGGTGTTTCTCAAGAGTTTATCGCAAAAGAGCGTAACCTTGCACCAAAACCAATGAATTTCGTATTCCACGGTGGAAGTGGTTCAACTCCAGAAGAAATCCGTGAAGCTATTAGCAATGGTGCTGTTAAAATGAATATTGACACTGATACTCAATGGGCAGCTTGGAATGGTATTTTACAATTCTACAAACAAAATGAAGCGTATTTACAAGGACAACTTGGAAACCCAACAGGTGTTGATGCTCCTAATAAAAAATATTACGATCCACGTGTATGGTTACGTAAAATGGAAGAGTCAATGTCTAAACGTTTAGAAGAAGCATTTGAGCAATTAAATTGTATTGATGTTCTTTAATTGACTAATTATTAAGACGCCTAATCGTTAGGCGTTTTTTTATAGTGAATTAAATTTAAAATAAGATTATCTAAATAATTTATTTGGGCGTAGCAATACACCCCTGCTATTTTAAATATTGAGTTATTTAGGATTAATTTCAATTTAATTTACAATATTTTGTAAAAACATATGAAAAATCAACCGCTTTTAGAAGTAAAAAATCTTTCTAAATATTTTTATAATCGACTTGGCTTTTTTAAAAAAAAGCGTATTGATGCTGTTTGTGATGTTTCTTTTACGCTTAACAAAGGAGAAACTTTGTGCATCTTGGGACAAGAGCATAGTGGTAAATCTACGCTAGTTAAGATGGTAGCAGGTATAATTAAACAAAATAGCGGAAATGTTGTTTTGAATGGTGAAGAGATTACTTTTGGTAATTATGCTATAGTAGGAAAAGAAATTCGCTTTATGTTTCAGGGCGTTGATAGTTCGTTTGATCCTCAAAAAAATGTCATTGAAACATTAGATATTGCATTAAAGATAGCAACTTCTCTTGATAAAAATGCTCGATTTAAAAGGATTATAGAAACCTTGAACTATTTTGATATTTTTGAAAAATATTATGATATCCCGATAGGGGCTTTGGTTAAAAACGATAAATATCTTATCTATCTTGCAAGAGCTATTATTGTCGATCCAAGTATTGTTATTGTTGATGATATTTTTATAGATAGTGATGCGGCAATCAGAACAAAAATTATAAATTTTATTCTTAAAATTCAAAAAGAAAAGCAAATATCTTTTATTTTTGTTGGTAATGATATTGGTGTTGCAAAACATATAAGTGATTATATTCTTTTTCTTGAAAATGGTAAAATAAGTGATTATGGGGCAACAAAAGAATTATTAAATAATCCACAAAGTGAATCTTTGGCATCTATTGTTAAAGAATATTTAGGTGAATATAGTTTAAGTGATCTCTATTAAGAATAAATTAATACAATAAAAGGTTAGCTTGCAAAAGGCTAGCCTTTATTTTTAAATATTTATAAAACTAAAAAAATATTTGCAATTGGCTTAAAATTTTGAAATATTAATAAAATTAATTTTCATATTAAGTATTAAGGAAATAAGTATGTCAAACATAAGTTTAGAAAGTTTTTTAACAAAAGTTGAAAAACGTGATCCGTATCAAACAGAGTTTTTACAAGCGGTGCGAGAAGTATTTCAATCTATTTGGGGTTTTATTGAAGAAAACCCTAAATATCAATCACAGGCATTACTAGAACGTTTAGTTGAGCCTGAACGTGTAATTCAATTTCGTGTAGCTTGGACAGATGATAAAGGACAAACGCAAGTAAACCGAGCTTTTCGAGTACAGTTTAATAGTGCTATAGGTCCATTTAAAGGTGGAATGCGTTTTCATTCAAGCGTAAATATGTCAATTTTGAAATTTTTAGGATTTGAGCAGATTTTCAAAAATGCACTAACAACACTTCCAATGGGTGGAGGGAAAGGTGGATCTGACTTTGATCCTAAAGGTAAATCTGATGCAGAAGTAATGCGTTTTTGTCAAGCCTTGGTTATTGAGTTATATCGTCATATTGGCTCTGATACTGATGTGCCTGCTGGTGATATTGGTGTTGGTGGCCGAGAAGTTGGCTATTTAGCTGGTATGATGAAAAAACTTTCTAATAAAGCAGATTGTGTTTTTACTGGTCGTGGTCTTTCTTTTGGGGGGAGTTTAATTCGTCCAGAAGCGACAGGTTATGGTTTGGTTTATTTTGCCAAAGCAATGCTTGGCGAAAAAGAAGATTCTTTTGAAGGTAAAACAGTGTTAGTTTCAGGCTCTGGTAATGTGGCTCAATATGCAATTGAAAAATGTTTAGATTTAGGAGCAAAAGTACTTACTTGTTCAGATTCAAGTGGTTATGTGTATGATGAGCAGGGTTTTGATCGTGAAAAATTAGCGGTGTTAATGAAAATTAAAAATGAAGATCGTGGTCGTGTTAGCGATTATGCAAAACAGTTTAATTTAACCTTTGTTCCAAATGAAAAACCGTGGAAGGTAAAAGCTGATATTGCACTGCCTTGTGCTACTCAAAATGAAATCAATCTTGCAGATGCTCAATATTTAGTTACAAATGGAGTACAATTAGTTGCAGAAGGTGCTAATATGCCAACAAGCCTAGAAGCAACGGAGTTTTTCCTAGATAGTAAGATACTCTTTGGACCTGCAAAAGCTGCTAATGCTGGTGGTGTAGCAGTATCTGGTCTTGAAATGGCACAATCAAGTCAGCGTCTTTATTGGAGCAGTGAAGAAGTCGATCAAAAACTACAAGAAATTATGCTTGATATTCATAGTAATTGTAAAAAATATGGAAAAGATGACCGCTTTGAAAATATTAACTATGTAAAAGGAGCTAATATTGCAGGCTTTGTGAAAGTTGCAGACGCTATGCTTGCTCAAGGTGTTTATTAATTTATTATGGTAGGGTGCCATTAGTAAAGTCTATATGGCACCATTATTGCAATAAGTACATAAGCGGTATAAATTGATAAAAAATTTACAAAAAATGAAAAAACAGTTGCAATTGCACGAAAAATTTTGCATATTATAAGAAACATATTTAAACAAATAAATTAAAATAGAGAAATAATCTTATTATGAGTATAAAATCACAATCGTATAACAACACCAACTACCAAAGTAGTTACAGCTCAAAACAATTGAGTTGTTATACTATTGTGCTATTTTTAGCATCTCATAATTTCAAAATGCCGACACCCTTCGGGGTATGTTAATGGCTGTCGATTTTGGAATAGCAGTATTGTTGCTATTACCAATCACGATATAAGGCTAACATATTAAATAATAAACGTTAAAAAACCATAGTTTATGGTGATTATTATTTGTTTTTTTGTTGCCTTCATAGAATTATTATTCAAAAACATAATATTTATTTAAAAGAGAAAAGATTACAATCAAGGAGAGCATATGTTTAATTTAGATGCAACCATCACAACTTTTGTGATTTACATCTTATTGATGATTGGGGTGGGATTATTTGCTTATCGTGTAACTAATAACTTATCTGATTATATTTTAGGTGGAAGAAGATTAGGAAGCTTTGTAACTGGAATGTCAGCGGGAGCATCTGATATGTCAGGTTGGCTATTGTTAGGTTTACCTGGGGCTGTTTACGGAGCAGGACTCGTTGAAGGGTGGATTGCAATTGGTTTAACTATTGGGGCTTATTTAAACTGGTTTTTTGTGGCAGGGCGTTTACGAGTGCATACTGAATACAATAATAACGCATTAACCTTGCCTGATTATTTTCATAATCGTTTTGATGACAAAACAAAGTTATTAAAAATTGTTTCTGCAACTATTATTTTATTTTTCTTTGCAATCTATTGTGCATCAGGCGTAGTTGCTGGTGCGAGATTGTTTGAGAATTTGTTTAATGTTGATTATAGCTCTGCTATTTGGTTTGGTGCGGTTGCAACTATTATTTATACCTTTATTGGTGGATTTTTAGCTGTGAGCTGGACTGATACCATTCAAGCAACTTTAATGCTTTTTGCCTTATTTTTAACGCCGATTTTTGTTTATCTAGGATTAGGTGGTTATGAGCAAACCCAAGCGGTGATAATGGAAGCTGGAAATGCTGTTGGTAAAGATTTTAATGATATTTTTACAGGAACAAGTATTGTTGGGTTATTATCATTAAGTGCTTGGGGGCTTGGTTATTTTGGACAGCCACATATTTTGGCGCGTTTTATGGCAGCAGATAGTGCTAGTACGATTCCAAAAGCACGCCGTATTGCTATGGTGTGGATGGTGATTTGTTTAGCTGGTGCTGTTGCTATTGGTTATTTTGGACAAGCTTATTTTTTTGCAAATCCTAGTAAGGCTCAAATAGTAAATGAAAATCACGAACAAGTATTTATTGAGCTTGCAAGAACGTTGTTTAATCCTTGGCTTGCAGGTATTTTACTTTCAGCAATTTTTGCTGCCGTAATGAGTACTTTAAGCTGCCAATTACTTATTTGTTCATCAGCTATTACCGAAGATTTTTATAAAGGATTTATTAGACCAAATGCAAGCGATAAAGAATTAGTGTGGTTAGGGCGAGCAATGGTGCTTAGTGTTGCGATTTTAGCTATTTATTTAGCACAAGATCCAAATTCAAAAGTATTAGGACTTGTTTCTTACGCTTGGGCAGGCTTTGGTAGTGCTTTTGGCCCTGTGGTGATTTTATCACTTTTTTGGAAAAGAATGAATGCTTACGGAGCTATGGCAGGAATGTTAAGCGGTGCATTTATAGTAGTTTTTTGGAATGATCTTGTTCCAAACGGTGGTGTTTATGAAATGATTCCTGCCTTTATAGGTGCTTGGTTGATGGTAGTATTAGTTTCAGTAATTACCCCTAAACCAAATAAAAAAATTACTAAAACATTTGATATCTCAGATAATGCCTATAAAGCATAATAACAAATCTAATATTGATAAGCACCCTAAAAGTTAGGCACAACATTTGGGGTGTTTTATAGTTAAACTAACTTAAAAAAATTAAAAATTTTAAAATTCGAACTATTTACTTTGTTATATTTGTTGATATAATATGGAATTATGCAATTATTTGCAAATATCTTTAATATTCAAATATCTTTAGTATTTTAACCGCTATCATAAGAGGGAGTAGAGTCTTAAAATGAACAATTAAGCCACAAATTTTTTAGAAAAATTTAGGAGTATAGTTATTGGTATAACTATATTTATGCTGTTATATTTGTTTTTTGAGGCTTTATGAAAAAATCAATATTTATCAAAAACTTACAACTTATCTACAAGATAGCGCCAAAACAAGTTATCTTATCTTTAATATTAAATTTTATAATGATTATTTCACCAATTTTATTTACGGTATGTACCGCCTATGTTATTGGTGAATCTGCAAATATTGTAAAAAACGGTGTAAGCGGTCAGAATTTTATAGAATTTTGGCAATCTCACCATTGGCTTTTCTTTATCGTTATCATAATGATTATTTTGGCAACTTTAACCGATTCTATTGAAATGGTTACAAGGTTTGTATCAGATACCTTAAGTGATAAACTGCGTGCAAATTTAAAAAAATCACTGATGGATAAAATAAGTTCTCATAGAGGATTGTTTATTTTTGAAGATCCAACTAGTGCTAAAAATTTAACCTTAATCACAAAAGGTATTGAAAGGCTACGTGAGTTTGTTGATTTGACAATTTATGTAACGAAAGGCTTTTTATCAATTGTCATTATTGGATTTTTCTTATTTCAAGTTATCTGGTGGTTGCCATTGGTTATGATTTTAGCGACTATTCCTGCAATGTTTTATGGTTATAAACTTGATTATCAAAGTTTTAGGATTGAAGAAAAATTTGTTGAAGATACGAGAAAAATGTCTATCTATGAAAAGATTCTGACCGATTATAGTTTTGCAAAAGATATTAGAGTGTATGATTATAAAAAATCGATGATAGATAGATGGAAACAGCATTATTTGATAATGATTACTGCGATGATAAACTTTCGCTCAAAAGCAAGTTTTATAATGATATTGTTGGCTATAATTAGTGGTCTTGGTACTATTATTCCACTTTTTTACTTGATTTATGGTGTAAGTATAGGGCTTGTAAATATTGGTGCTTTGGCATTGGTAACAGGATTTATTTTTCAAATTAGGACAGCTCTTGCTGATATTATTGCTTGTTATAGTAGATTATTAGGGGCTGTTATGGCGTCAGAGCCATTATTTAACTTAATTGAAAGCAGTGATAATATTGTAGATGGTAATAAGCCGATTAGACAAATTGAAAGTATTAGTTTTGATAATGTGGGCTTTCATTATCCCAAAAATTCTAAAATGGTGCTAAATGATATTAGTCTTAATTTTGAAAAAGGTAAAAGTTATACTATTGTTGGTTTAAATGGTAGTGGTAAAACAACCTTGATTAAACTTCTGATGCGTTTTTATGATCCTAGTAAAGGGCAAATTTTAGTAAATAATGAACCGCTTAATGAGTTTATGTTAGATGATTATTTATCATTGATTAGTACCGTGTTTCAAGATTTTGCTCGTTTTCCGCTACTTTTAAAAAATAATATCAATATAAAAGCTAATGATAAAATGTTAAATGAGTTAATGGAAAAATTTGAATTACGTTTAGATTTATCAGACAATCTTGATAAAGCCTGTGAAGATGGACAGGATATTTCTGGTGGTCAGTGGCAAAAACTTGCGATTATGCGAGCTTATTATAAAACTATGGTGAATAATGTTGATTTAGTCGTGCTTGATGAACCAACGAGTGCATTAGATCCTATGATTGAGTTTGAAATTTTTAATCATTTTAAAATGCTTGCCAAAGATAAAATTGCTATTTTTATCAGTCACCGTTTAGCAATGGCGAAAAATAGCGATCATATTATTGTCATTGATAATGGCAATATTGTTGAGCAGGGCGGTCACGATGAACTTATGGCACAAAATGGCAAGTATAAACAAATGTTTGAAAATCAGGTGAGTGCTTATAACTAAAATAAAAAAGCTCACTTTTTGAAAGTGAGCTTTTATTCTATTTAGAGTAAGTCATTAAATTATCCTTTAAAAAATCCAATTTTAGCAACTGGATCCCAAGGATCAACAAGAGTAACATCTTTTTTATCAAGATTTTTAACGTATTTCTCATCAACGAATTTTTTATCAACGATACATTGGTAGTTATGTTCAGTAAACCATTCATCAGACATAGAGAAAATACCTTTTTTACCAACTTCATCACCCCAGCTGTTTTCAACTTGCCATTTAGTTGGGTTACCGTTGTCATCTAAATCAACACCTGTAAATACCATTGCGTGGCACGCAAATGATGAGTAAAATTCAAGGCGTTCAGCTTTGCTGAAATTGCCCATTGGTGTTAGAGTATCATCGTGTTGGAAAATATTCATATCCATAATACCTAATTTACGATCACTATCTTTGCGAACATCACAAGCAAACCATACAGGCTCACCTGCTTGAATTGATTTGATAGTTGCACGTTTTAACTCATCCATTGGCACGATTAACATTTGCACACCAGCATCTTCAGTTACTGATTTGAAATATTTTAATCCAATAATTTCGCCTTTTGCATATTTATTACGTGGTTCATCAATGATGTTTACCATATTTTCACGATAGTTTCCTACGTACTCTTTATAAAATTCTGTTGGAGTAGAAGTGATTTTATGGAATTTTTTATCTTTATCCATATATTCAAAAGTGAATGATTTAGGTGGCTCACCTAGTGCTTTTACACAGATATTATACACTTCATAAAGGGCAGCTTCTTTGATTTTTTTGATAGTTTCTTTATCTGCTTTTTCACTTACTGCTTTACGAATATCACGAGCAGCACGACGCAGACGAACATCCATAACTTCAACAAAAGCATCAGAATCTGTTGAGCTAAATGTTTCAGGCATAGCATCTTTTGGCACAGCACCATATTTTTGTGTTAATGCCATATAACATTCCCAGTAGTTACCATCAGTAACACCGCCGTAGCCTAAAATATTATGAATTTCACGAGTGTCTAATGGTTTATCTGCAAATCCAATCATTAATTCTAAAAAGTGGTTTGCTTTTTCCATTTTATCCCAGAAGAATAGATAGGTTTGTGAAAACTCAAAACTTTCTACGTTAAGTTTTTCCATAACTTTTACACGATCGACGTTATACCCTGAGAACATCCAGCAACGACCACTTCGTTTTTGGTTGGTAATTTCACCTTTTTTAGTAGTGTCTGAAAATACAAAGTTATGACGACGTAGGGCTTCTTGGCTAATTGCAGATTCGTTAACACCAACACGAGCAACAGCGTGAGAAACCATTTTGTTTACAGGATTTGATTTAAAATCCTCTTCAAATTTTTTAAGTAATTCAGAAGTAATTTTCATAATTGACCTTTGTTAATATAAAATAAATAAAATAAAAAATAAGAGAATATGTTATCTTTTTGATAACGATTCTCTATTGTGTTTTATAGATTCAAGTTTACCAATATAAAAGCACAGTTTCAAGATGTTATTATCAAGAATTTAGAGAAATTTTCATTGCATATATTAGCAATTATTATCTTTAAAAAGAACTAAAAAAAAGTTATAATATATGGTTAATATTTAAACTTAGATAAAAGCAATTATGACAAAAAAACTACATATAAAAACTTGGGGTTGCCAGATGAATGAGTATGACTCATCAAAAATGGCTGATATTTTAGGTGAGTCGCACGGTTGTGAGCTTACTGATAACCCTGAAGAAGCCGATATTTTGCTGTTAAATACTTGCTCTATTCGTGAAAAAGCACAAGAGAAAGTGTTTCACCAGCTTGGACGTTGGAAAAATTTAAAAGACCATAAACCTGATTTAATAATAGGTGTTGGTGGTTGTGTAGCATCGCAAGAAGGTGAGTTTATTCGTAAAAGAGCCCCTTTTGTTGATGTGATTTTTGGACCTCAAACCTTACACCGTTTGCCTGAAATGATTAACAAAAAAAATAGTGGTAATCCTATTATTGATATTTCATTTCCTGAAATTGAAAAATTTGATAATCTTCCAGAGCCAAGAGCGGAAGGGGCAAGTGCTTTTGTATCAGTGATGGAAGGTTGTAATAAATATTGCTCGTTCTGCGTTGTACCTTATACTCGTGGTGAAGAAGTAAGCCGTCCTGTTGATGATGTGCTTTTTGAAATTGCACAACTTGCAGAGCAGGGAGTTCGTGAAATTAACCTATTAGGACAAAATGTAAATGCTTATCGTGGGCCAACCTTTGATGGCGGTATTTGTAGCTTTGCAGAATTATTACGTTTAGTTGCATCAATTGATGGTATCGATCGTCTGCGTTTTACAACAAGTCACCCAATTGAGTTTAGCGATGATATTATCGAAGTGTATAAAGACACACCAGAGCTTGTAAGTTTCTTACATTTACCAATCCAAAGTGGCTCGGATCGTATTTTAATGCAAATGAAGCGTGGTCATACGGCACTTGAATTTAAGTCTATTATTAGAAAATTACGTAAAGCTCGCCCAAATATTCAAATTAGTAGTGACTTTATTGTAGGTTTTCCAGGTGAAACAGCGAAAGATTTTGAAGATACGATGAAAGTTATTGAGCAAGTAAACTTTGATATGAGTTTTAGTTTTATTTACTCACCTCGTCCAGGTACGCCTGCGGCTGATTTGCCAGATTCAACTCCTGAAGATGAGAAAAAAGAGCGTCTATATCGTCTGCAACAAAAAATCAACAATAATGCTTCACAATTTACTCGCTTGATGATGGGAACAGAGCAACGTTTGTTAGTTGAGGGAATAAGCAAGAAAAATGTAATGGAGCTTGTTGGACGTAGTGAAACAAACCGTATTGTAACATTTACGGGCGATCCTGCTCTTATTGGAACCTTTGTTGATGTGAAAATTACGGATACCTTTATGAACTCTTGTAAAGGTGAGCTTATTCGCACCGAAGATGAAATGGGATTACGAATTGCAGAATCACCACAAAGTGTTATCGCTCGAACTCGTAAAGAAGATGAGCTTGGTGTTGGAAAATTTGTAGTATAAGCGGTTAAAATAGAATTAAGTTATGCAAATTAAAACTTTTTCATTAGGATCACTTGGTGCAAATACTTATCTTGTTTTTGATAAGCAGGGTATTGCTTATCTTTTTGATTGCACAGGGAAAAATTTACAATCAGTTTATGATGTCATTGAGCAGAAAAATTTAACATTGCAACATATTATCTTAACACACGGACACGGTGATCATATTGAAGGATTAAATGAAATAGTAAAAGTTTATCCTGATGCAAAAGTATATATTGGCTTTGAAGATAAACCTTTTTTATCTGATCCTAATTTAAGTTTATCACCTTATATTTCAGGTGAATATTTTAATTACAATGGTGACGTTGTAACGGTTAAGCAAGATGATAGTATTGGTGATTTTATTGTAATAGATACACCTGGGCATACCATTGGCTCAAAATGTTTTTATTATAAGTCAGATACCCAAAAAATATTATTTTCAGGTGATACCTTATTTAAAGGAAGTTTTGGGCGATATGATTTTCCAACAGGTAATCAAGCCGTATTGTTTACTAGTTTAAAAAAATTATGTACAGAATTACCAGCAGATACTGTTGTTTATCCAGGTCATAATGATCCAACAACAATAGGTCAAGAGAAAATCTCTCTTGCTTATATGGGTGTTTTTTAATTTTATTATATAGAGGAAATGTTATGCTAAACAGAAACATTACACCGCCACAAGCGGTAAAAAAAGAAACCGTTTTAACAAAATTTGATGTTGAACGAATCGATCCTTATTTTTGGCTAAAAGATAAAAACAATCAAGAAGTTGTTGATTATTTAAACGCTGAGAATGCTCATACTACAGCAGTAATGAAAAATACTGAAAGTTTACAAGAGCAAATTTTTGAAGAAATTAAAGGCAAAATGAAAGAAGATGATGAAAGTTATCCTGTTTTTGCGAATGGCTATTTTTACTTCTCAAGTGTAAGCAAAGGCGAACAATATCGTAAATATTACCGTCAAAAAACGCTTGATGCAGAAAAAGAGTTACTTTTTGATGTGAACGAGATGGCAAAAGATTTTAACGCTTTTATTTTTAGTGATTATGCTATCTCTGATGATAATACGAAATGTGCTTATTTGTTTAACACTACAGGCTCTTACGCTGAATATACGTTGAAAATTAAAGATTTAGAAAAAAATGCAGATCTTGATTTTTCAATTGATGGTATCGCATCAATGGCGTGGGCGGCTGATAATAAAACCTTATTTTTTACTAAAATAGATAAAACGTTAAGACCTTGCGAAGTGTATCGTTTAAGTTTAGATAACCCAACTGAACATACCTTGGTATATCGTGAACAAGATGAGCGTTTTCTTTGTGATGTGAGCGATGATAAAAATTTAAACTATATCATCATTGAAGCACAAAGTTCGACCAGTGGTGAAACCTATTTAATTGATGCTCACAATCCAACTTCTGAGCCAGTATTAGTGGTGGCTCGTGAAAAAGATGTTGAATATGGCGTATATCCTCATAATAAAGATACGTTTTTCATTCGTTACAAAACAAAATCAACACTAAATGGTGAAATTTTTATTGCAAGCGGTGAGAATTTACATCAAAAAAACAAATGGGAAAAATTTGTTGAGCATTGCGATCAATCGTTGATTGAAGGTATTGATGTTTTTGAGAATTATGTTGCTGTTGAATTTCGTCGCAATGGTTTAATTGAAATTGAAGTATGTAATTTACAAGATGATAGCAAACAAAAAATCTCATTCCCAGAAGTAGTCTATGATGCAGGATTAAGCAGTAATCCTGAATTTAAACAAAGTAAAATTCGTTATTCATACAGTGCATTAAATCGCCCTTCAACCTTATTTGAATTTGATTGTGAAACTGGTGAGAGCAAAACCTTAAAAGTGCAAGAAATTCCAAGTGGTTTTAACAGCGATGATTATGTGGTTGAGCGTATTTGGGCAACTTCACACGATGGCGTAAAAGTGCCTTATGCGGTTATTTATAAGAAAGAATTAGCAAAAGATAGCAATAATCCAACGCTTTTATATTCTTATGGAAGTTATGGTATTAGTAGTGATTTATTTTTCAGCCCTACATTCTTCTCTCTAATCGATCGTGGATTTGTATTTGCTAAAGCTCAAATTCGTGGTGGTAGCGATTTAGGGGAGCAGTGGTATGAAGATGGCAAATTCTTGAAAAAGAAAAATACTTTTAAAGACTTTATTGCCTGTGGAGAAGATCTAATTAAACAAGGTTTTACGAATCCACAAAAACTTGCGGTTATGGGCGGAAGTGCAGGCGGTCTTTTAATGGGAGCTGTGGTTAATATGCGTCCAGATCTCTTTAAATGTGTGCTTTCTCTTGTACCATTTGTTGATGTGGTAACCACAATGCTTGATGATAGCCTACCGCTTACTACAGGGGAATATGAAGAGTGGGGCAATCCAAACGATAAAGAATATTTTGATTATATGCTTTCATATTCACCTTATGATAATCTGCAAGCGGTTAAATATCCTGATATGTTTGTAAGTGGTGGAATTAACGATAGCCAAGTGCTATTTCACGAGCCGACAAAATATGTTGCAAAAGTTCGTGATTTGAACACCGCTTCTTCAACTATTGTGCTTGATATGGATATGAAATCAGGACACGGCGGCGCGACAGGTCGTTATGACAGCATAAAAGATTATGCAAAAATGATGGCATTTACTATTGCAAGTTTGACTGAATAATTTTTTTATTAAGAAATAATATAGTAAATTAAGTTAAAATTAATATTAAAGGATTTAATACGATGGTAGCAACTGTGTTCTAACTTAAAAACTTATTCAAATTTAACCCATAGATTCTGTGGATAAATGATAGTTAGCATTCCATTTCTCATTGCATTTAATTAACGCATTCATAATGGTCAGCAATTTACGCATACAAGCATTTAACGCAACTTTTTTTGCTTTGCCTTTTGCGACTAATCGGTCGTAAAAGGCTTTAAAAACAGGTTCGTATCGCACCGCAGATAATACTGCCATATAAAGTGCATTG
>PDWI01003110.1_pt1 | contig 23888 bp, 20 predicted proteins | sample 1430891 | NCBI WGS metagenome assembly PDWI01 (sample SAMN01162508, study PRJNA174530) | Oral metagenome, whole genome shotgun sequencing project. | biome: Marine environment; feature: Marine mammal; material: Swab sample of the gingival sulcus; isolation source: swab sample of gingival sulcus... | reverse complement strand
TAAATTTAAATTGTTATAAAAATAAAAAAAAATCTGATTTCAGCGTTGAACTAGTTCAACGCTGAAATCAGAACTTACACACTTTATGAGATACTACCGGTTTGTTCTTGAAAATTGTAGCACCCAAAAGCATAACTACCAAACTTAAACCAATGCTAATCCATTCCGATAGGGTTAATCCTAAATGTAATGATGATTGAATTTTACCATGAATTGAATAATACATAATTCCACTAAAAGAATATGGAAAATAAACCGCATACTTCCAAATACGAGTAACTATTAAGGTAAAAATAGTACCTGCAACACCTATGGTTATAGGTATAATTATATTCTTAAAAAAAACACTGATAAAATATTGTATTGATAAAATACCCAAACTTGCAATTAGCATGCGTGTTAAAAGCCATATAAAATTTCCTAATTCGGGAGTGTAATCAAGAAATTTTAATTCAGGATGAATAACGCCAACTAAATATCCTAAACATATTATTGAAAATAAAAACAATAAGATTGCAAATAGGGTTTGTAGTAATAAAAATAAACCTTTGTGTAAAAATATGCTTGTTCGCTTTACTGGTAGGATAAGCAACTTTTTCCAACTGTGCGATTTATGTTCAATATTCAGATTAAGAGCTGACGAAAGAACTACATAAAAAGGAAAAAATAAAGTTGCTGCCAAACTAAAATTGGTATCAAAAAAGTTGCTCCAAGGGTTTATTCCTTCCTTTGGTATAAAATATTTGTATTTAAATAAATGCATTAAGAATGTAATTACAGGTAAAAATAATGCACTACCTATTGTAAACCACATTGTTGCTGTGCCTTTGGTTTTTAAATATTCTGCTTTTAATTGTTTCATTTTTTTTAATTTGTTAATGTGCTAATTGCTAAAAAGTTGTGAATTATCCGATTTCTTGAGTTTTCACTTCTGACTTCGGTCTTCCTACTTCTGACCTTCAATTGAAATTAGCCTTTAGCCCTTAGCTATTGGTGTTTAGCGTTTTTAACTTATAATTTTAATTCGTAACTGATTCCCCTTTTGTGATTTTCAGAAAAATATCCTCCAAACTATTTTCTTTTTTTCTTACCTCAAATAGTTCAATGCCTTCTGCTGTTATTTGCTTTATGTATTTTGCTATTGTCTTATCATCAGGTAAATTAACCTCAAGTAATTGATTGTTAATCACTTCCAATTTTACATTATCTTTTTGTAAAATCAATTGGATTTGTTCAGCATTGCTACATTTAATTTGATAGCTGATATTTTTTGATAACAGACCTTGCATCTGAGCAACCTCGCCCGACAAAACCTTTTTACCTTTGTCGATGATGCAAAAATAATCGCAACTTTTTTCAACCTCGCTAAGCAAATGGCTCGATATTAAAATTGTTTTTCCTTGATCTCGCAATCGGAATAGTAACTCTCGCACTTCCTTTATTCCTAGTGGGTCTAAACCGTTTAGTGGTTCGTCCAGTATCAAAATATTAGGGTCGTGCATTAAGCTTTGTGCGATGCCAAGCCGTTGTTTCATTCCAAGCGAGTAATTTTTTACTTTTTTGTGTTTGGCATCTGATAAATCAACCATTTGTAAAATTTCATCTATTCTACTTAGCTGAATATCATAATATTGTGCTAGAAATTTCAAATTCTCCTCACCAGATAAATGTCCGTATAAACTTGGCTCCTCTATCATTGCACCAATATTTTTGTATTGCTTATAGTCGGATTTTGAGAATGCTTTGTTGTTAATTAACACTTGTCCGCTGTCAGCATCGCACAGTCCAAGTAGAATCCTGATAGTGGTTGTTTTTCCTGCACCATTTGCTCCCAAAAAACCATAGATTGAGCCTTTGGGTACTTCAAACGATAGGTCGTCAAGTATCTTAACGCCTTTTTTATATGAGAAATTTAGATTTTTTATTTTTATCATTGTTTGTTGTGGTTTGTTTGTTAGACCTCACAGATTTTTAAAATCTGTGAGGTCTTTCTATCTTGCAACTTTCTTCTATTTGTTAATCAATCTTAAACTTTCCATTACCCGACAATTTACCCTTTAGCTCAATGTCTTTAAAGCCATATAGTTTAGCAGAAGCATTGTCTGTTATGTTGTAGTTAATCGATTTGCATCTTTTTAGCCCTCTATTTTTTAAATATAAATTACTATTATCCTCAACTATTAGTTCAAGGTGTGAACAATGCACCGTATCAACAGTAAACTGAGAATTGCTATGTGTATGTAAAATTAAAGTGTCGCTACTCTTAACATTTATAGCATAAGCGCTTATGTTGTTCTTAGTAATAATATTGTTTATTTTATTTACTCTTAAAGTTAATTTACGATTGTTTTTTGAATTTTCTACAATCAGCGTATCTCCACTATATTTGATTGTGTTTTCCTTTAAGTTGCCTGATATCTGTTCCTCGCCACCGGCTTGTTCAATTCTTATGTATCCGTTACCTTGGAGTTGTAATACGTTGGCTGGTTTTAGTTTTACTGTTGTTTCCTCTTTGTGTCTTTCTATTGGCTTATCTGCATACAAACGCAAAACTATTGCCATTCCTGTTAGCCAGATAATTATAACGGCTAATATTGATAATAAAATTATATTGCTCTTTTTCATTTGTTTAAATTTTGTGACCTCAGTTTTGGAATGAGACAAAGTTTAATAATCCTAGTGTTGTGTCTCAATAATACTCTCAGACAAGGTCTGTTTCATTTGTTTAAATTTTGTGCTGTTAGTGTTTTACTTTTTATCTTTTAACTTATAATCTTCAAAAAGTTTGTCTAATTCCTCTATGGATATGTTTAACAGTTTCATAGTGTCAAAACATTCTTTTAAAGTCTGATTTACAAATATTTGTTTAGCATTATCATAAGTTATTTTATAAGCATTTTCGGCTATAAAATACCCTATACCACGCTTATTGTAAATAATATCCTGCTCTTGCAGATATTGGTATGTTCGCAGTACGGTATTCGGATTTACCTCTGTTTCCATAGCCACGTCCCGCACCGATGGTATTCGGTCGTTTGGTTTCATATTCTTTTTTAATATTTCCTCAAAAAAGTAATCCGCCAATTGTAAATATATTGCTTTGTCATTATTAAAATTCATCTTTTTTAATGTTTAATGTTTAGTGTTTAATGTTTAATGATGCTATCTGGGTGTTTTGTAGAGAAACAATGAATTGCGTCTCTACGATTTAACAAATAATCAAATTAATTCCCCAATTAATCATTAATAATTAAACATTAATCATTAGTTAAACTTCTTTTTCTTTTACTTTAAGGAATGCTATTACCCACAATGCTGGAACTAATAAATAATAAAGCATAAATTTGCCTATTTGAAACCAATTACTGTTTAGTAATAATTCATTCTTATCTGCATTAACGCCATTTGTTTCACTTAAAAATAACCAAGCTAAAAAAACAGCGTAAGCGATAATTAATAAATTAACTATGAACCACACAAATGCAGTTGTTACAGGTGGCACTTTTTTAAATGTTGTTGCACCTAAAAAAAACACTGCTTGAATTAGTAAGCAACTGAATAAAAATTCCGATGTGTTAATTTTTACACTATCGGCACTAGCAACTATCACGTTTATTATACTTGCATCTATTCCATAGTATTTGCTACCCAATATTACTAATATGTTAAATAGGTAGAATGTGATTGTGTAAATAACTATAAATCCAATAGTTGAGACAAGAAACTCAGCTATAAATTTTTCAAAATGCGAGGCTGGTAAAGCCAAATAACTAATTGTTTTTTCTTTAGTTCGGAAGTTCGGAAATGCTAATCCAGCAACTAATATTCCCATAACAAATAATCCGATGTAATATAAAGTAAATAATACTTCAGAAGGATTAGCGTGTTTAAATTGCGAGATTGTATATATCATCGAAAAAATTCCGAATAAAATTGCAAATCCTTTTAGAACATTAGATTTGCGTTCGTAAATGCTTTTTTTCATCAGCAAAGCTGTTCGTTTAAAGCTAAATGTTTTTATGTTTTCCATTCTTATTTAAGGTTTAATTATTAATATTCTTATTTAATGATTAATGTTTAATGAGAGAATTAATGAGCATTGCTATTAATAAACCGTATTGTCATACATACTATTTGAAACAATATTTTGTTTGCTTTTAGTTACAAACTAAAATGAAAGTAAACTACAATAACGGATAGCTTCATTAATCATTAATAATTAACCATTAATCATTAAAAAGCTCTGTAATTTGTTTTCCTTTTTCGCTAATCAAGGCATTGAAAAGCAATTCGGTATTTATATGCGACTGCTGGTTGTTGGTGTTTTTAACAATGCTTTGATAACCTCCAAGTTGCTTTTCGGCGTATAAAATATTTTCATCGGTATCGTTATCCGTCTGCGTAAAGCATAGCTTGTTGTTTATTGCTTCTATGTCGCTATTGAAAATAATTTTGCCGTTTTCTAATACTACTAAAGCGTCAAAAATTCCGTCGATGTCCTTTACTTGGTGCGTTGATATTACAAAGGTTCGTTCCTCGTTAATTGCATTTATCATCAGTTTGCGAAAAATGCTTTTCGATGGAATGTCCAGTCCGTTGGTTGGCTCATCGGCAAACATAACCGCTGTGTTGGTTGCCAAAGCAAAGGAAATCATTACTTTCTTTTTCTGTCCGTACGACATTTTGCTTAGTTTGTTGCTTTGTGGAATATCAAACGCCTCGATGTTATTGTTAAATTGTTCGATACTAAAATCCGTGTAAAACGGAGCGTTAATATCAATAAATTGCTTGATACTTAACGAGGGCGTGTCAAATTCCTCTGGTAACATATAATATTTGCTTAGCAACTCGGCACTGCGGTTTTTAGCTTGAATGCTGTCAATAGTTATTGTTCCGCTTTGTGGGTGCAATAGTCCTGTTGTCTGTTTTAGCAGGGTAGTTTTACCCGAGCCGTTTTTGCCAAGTAGTCCATATACCTTTCCTTTTTGTAGGTGTAGGCTCAGATTAGAGAATAACTGCGTATTCTTCTTATATCCGAAATTTAAATTATCAATTTTAATCATATAAACTTTTTTAATTAGTTTGTGTGTTTTAGTGTTCTACTGTATTAATACACTGCAAACATATAACGCTTTTTTGAAATATCAAAATTTTTCTAAAAAAAATATTTTTATTTTATTATTTGTATAGTCCGTTTTATTATATAATATGCTTATTATAAGTGTTTTGATGTAGTATAGTGTTTTGTTGTAATAGTTGATATTTGTAAAAGAATTTTAAAAAAGATGATATTTTTTTGTTTTTAAAAAATATAGCATTACTTTTGCACCCACATTGCGGGGTGGAGCAGTTGGTAGCTCGTTGGGCTCATAACCCAAAGGTCATCGGTTCAAGTCCGGTCCCCGCTACTAAGTAACAAGCGAAGTAATTATATTACTTCGCTTTTTTTGATAAATGTTAATTTGTTCTATCTTGCTGAAAGATAGGGTTGTATAAAGGTATATTTATCATTAAATGCGTAATTTATATGTATATCTATTTAATAAAATAAGAAAAAAACTACCGTATTTTTTTTTATTAGTTATTTAGTTTATAAATTTGTACGCATTTTTTAAGAATATGTTATATTATGGATTATAAAATTCCATTAAATAGTGTACAAGACGGAAAAAACGATTATTCTTTTTCGCTTGACAAAAAGTTCTTTGACGAGTTTTCAGGTTCAGATATATTAGACGGTAATATAGATGCCGAATTACAAATTACTAAAAACTATAAAGGTTTAGAATGTTATGTGCATTTAAATGGTAAAGTAAAAGTAACTTGTGATAAGTGTTTAGATGAGTATTTTGAAGATATTACTTATAACGGTAAATTATATTTTGAGTTTGGTAATGAAACACAGGAAGTAACCGATGAGTTAATTTATTTGTCAAAATCGGAAGATTTTATTGATTTTGGACAATATATATATGAGTTTATAGAATTAAGCTTACCAATTCAAAAATTTCATCCTGTCGATGAAGACGGTAATATATTATGTAACCCTGAAATGTTAAAAAGAATAGAAGAATTAACAAATAATAAAAAAGATAATATTGACCCACGTTGGGCTCAATTACAAGAATTGAAAACTAAAAAATAGAATAAAATGGCACATCCAAAGCACAAAACATCGAAACAAAGAAGAAACAAAAGACGTACACATTACAAAGCAGTAGCTCCTACATTAAGCTCTTGCTCAAACTGTGGTTCAACAACAGAATACCACCGTGTATGTCCTGAGTGTGGTTTTTATCGTGGTCAGTTAGCAGTTGATAAAAACGCTACACTGTAGAGTATAACCAAATCAACTTGTATGAAAATAGGAGTAGATATAATGGGTGGCGATTTTGCACCCCAAGCAACTGTAAAAGGAGCAATCCTTGCACAAAAAGAACTATCGGAAGAGGCTAAATTAGTACTTATTGGTAATAAAGCTCAGATAGAAGAACAACTAAAATCTGAGGGTGCTAATATAAACGACTTTGAAATAGTAAATGCCGAAGAATCAATTGATATGGGTGAAAACCCAGCAAAGGCATTTGTAGCTAAACCAAATTCGAGTATAGCCGTAGGTTTTAATTTATTAGAACAGAAAAAAATAGATGGTTTTGCAAGTGCAGGAAATACAGGAGCTATGCTCGTGGGTGCTATGTACACCATAAAATCAATACCAAAAGTCCTACGTCCTTGTATATCAAGTGAAATGCCACAATTTGGTAACCATAAAACCATATTACTTGATGTGGGTATTAATCCTGATTGTCGTCCTGAAATACTTTATCAGTATGCCGAAATAGGTTCAATATATTCAAAAGCAATGTTTAATATAGATAAACCTAAGGTAGCTTTGCTTAATATAGGTACTGAAGAGGCAAAGGGTAATTTGCTTATGAAATCAACTTTTGAGCAAATGAAAGACACTAAGGATTTTAATTTTATAGGTAATATTGAGTCGAATCAGCTATTTGGCAAATGCCCAGCAAATGTAGTGGTTTGCGATGGCTTTACAGGAAATGTGGTGTTGAAAGAGGCAGAAGGTTTATACGGCATTTTTAAAGAACATCTGGCAAAAGGAGATAAAGAATTTGCCGATGGCTTTAATTTTAAACATATAGGAGGAACACCTATATTAGGTGTTAACTCTACGGTTATTATAGGGCATGGCGTATCTGACGATATTGCCATAAAGTCTATGATAATTAAGACTAAAAATGTAATAGAAGCGAAAGTTTCTGAAAAAATAACAGAATTGTATCAGTAATGGGAGATATAAAAGCAGTAATTACAGGTGTAGGGGCGTATTTGCCAGAGTATATCCTTGATAACGAGGAACTAAGCAAAATGGTAGATACCTCTGATGAGTGGATAATGACAAGGGTAGGTATAAAAACTCGACATATTCTGAAAGAAGAAGGCGAAGGGGCATCGTTTATGGGGGAGAAAGCAGTTCGCCAATTACTTGAAAAAACAAATACAAGTCCCGACGAAGTAGAATTGCTTATATGCTCAACTGTTACTCCAGATATGCACTTTCCAGCAACAGCAAATATTATAGCTGATAAGGTTGGTATAAAAAATGCTTTTCATTTTGATATAAATGCTGGTTGTTCAGGTTTTGTATATACATTAATAACAGCAGCACAATTTGTTCAGTCAGGCAGATATAAAAAAGTTGTTGTGGTTAGCTCTGAAAAAATGTCGTCAATAGTTGACTATACCGACAGAGCAACATGCCCGCTTTTTGGAGATGCAGCAGCAGCTGTAATGTTAGAACCAACAACCGAAAACTTGGGTGTTATTGATTATTTAGCACAGTCTGACGGAATGGGTAGAAAACACTTGCATATGAAAGCTGGTGGTTCATGCTATCCTCCAACACACGAAACCGTTGATAAAAGACAACATTTTGTATATCAGGAAGGTCAGCCGGTATTTAAACACGCCGTATCTGAAATGGCAGATGTGTCGGTTAAAATAATGAAACAAAATAATTTAACTTCTGATGATATTTCATGGTTAGTGCCTCATCAAGCTAATATGCGAATAATTGAGGCTACCGCTAAGCGTATGAATTTATCGCCTGATAAGGTTATGATAAATATTCAGGATTATGCTAATACTACATCGGCAACTATACCGTTATGTTTACATCAGTGGGAAAAACAACTTAAAAAAGGTGATAATCTTATTTTATCTTCATTTGGGGCAGGTTTTACTTGGGGCTCAATATATTTAAAATGGGGATATGATACAAAATAAATAAAAAAGGATAAACGATGGCAAAAGTTATAGAAACAGACCAAAAACAATTAAATAATATTGGTGCAGGAACAAATATTAAAGGAGATATTGATTGCTCAGGCGATATTCGTATTGATGGTAGTTTAACAGGTAATTTAAATGCTAAAGGTAAGGTTGTTATAGGAACATCTGGTAGTATTAATGGTGAAATATCTTGTAAAAATGCACAGATTGAAGGTAAGGTTGAGGGTAAGATTATTGTTGCTGAGTTGCTATCATTAAAATCTACATCATCTATAATGGGAGATATTGTTACTACAAAATTATCTATTGAACCAGGTTCGGTATTTACAGGAACTTGTAATATGGAAGGTCGCTCTTCTAATGCACCGTTAGATGGCAAAGCGAAAAAATAAAGACAACAAACAAAATAATTTATCGATTTATGCTAAGTATTCAGGGCTGTGCTTTGAAATGCTTAGCATTATTGCTTTAGGGACTTTTGCTGGTTATAAATTAGATGAAAAATTAAATTTGCAAACACCTATATTTACACTCTCACTTTCTTTACTTTCTGTATTTATATCGCTTTATTTTGTTTTGAAAAGTCTTAAAAAACAAGGTAATAATTGTGTCAATGCTCAAGATAAAAATGACAATAAGGATATAAAATGAGTTCTTATATTATGCTGTTCTTTTCATAAAAATAGGCTGTTCAAAAATTCTTGAACAGCCCTTTTTACTTATTTATAACTATATACTATAATTTAAAATATGAAATAGCCTCTTGTAATTGCTCTGCTTGAGCATTCATTTCTTCAGCAGTAGTTGCTAACTCTTCGGAATTAGCCGCATTTTGCTGAGCTACTTGACTAAGTTGCTGAATAGCATTATTTACTTGTTCAGCTCCTGCATTTTGCTCTACACTTGCACTAGCAATCTCTTGTACTAAGTTTGCGGTTTTCTCAATATCAGGAATAATCTGCATTAAACTTTCACCAGCCTTGTCAGCTGTTTCTTTAGCATTTACCGATAAAGAAATTATTTCCTCGGCAGCAACCTTACTATGCTCAGCTAATTTACGAACCTCGGCAGCCACAACAGCAAAACCTTTTCCGTGTTCGCCAGCACGAGCAGCCTCAACTGCAGCATTCAATGCTAATATGTTGGTTTGGAACGCAATATCATTAATTATAGTTATTTTTTCATTAATTAAATCACTGGCTTTATTTGATTCTTCAGCGTGTTCCTTAACTTTTAACATCTCAGTTTGCGATTTTAGAGCCATTTGTTCAGTAGTTTTTGAATTATTGGCATTATGCTGTATGTTCGCCTGCATCTGCTCCATTGTTGATGAAACTTCCTCAGTTGATGCTGCCTGTTGATTTGCTCCTTGCGATAAAGTCTGCGACACATTACTAATTTGGGAACTTGCTCCACCTAAATTATTTGCATTTACAGTTATATCATTTACAATAATCCGCAATTGCTCTACCATAACCAACATAGCACGCTCTAATAATCCTATTTCATTCTTGTGTTTTATATCTTTGTTAATATTAACATTCAAATTACCCTGTGATATTTCGGTTAATGCAGATGACATATCAATAATAGGGTTAGCTATTTTATTTGATAAAATAGAAATTACCACTAATGCAATAGCTCCTAATACAAAACCCATTATAATTATTAACAAGCGTAAATCATGTATTGAATCCATAAATTCATGTGCATTAGAATAAAGAATAACAGCCCAACCTGTACTCGGTATTTGTGCAAACGAACCTATCTGTTCTTGACCATCCCATTTAAAGTAATCAACTGCAGGTTCCTTTTCTGATAATGCTCGTTGTTCAAATGCTGCAATGGTTTTATACTCAGGATTAGTTTTTGCTACTTCTGTACTATTTTCTTGTCGTAAAACAAGTTCTGGGTCAACATCGGCAATTGTTGTACCGCTTTGTCCAACAATATATGCACTCCCAGTTTTCCCAACTACAATATCTTTAATGTATTGGTTTAATACTAAACCATCTAATGATGCAACAATAACTCCTATAATGTTTTCATTTTTATCATAAATAGGAGCAGATATGTCTAAAACAAATTCTCCTGTACTTCTTGATGTGAATGGCTCATTTGCTACAAATTTACCTTGCATACTTTTTTTGTAATAATCTCTATCTTTAACAGATAATATAGTGCTATCTGGCAAATGTAAATTTCCTTTGGTATCACAAATATATAAGGCTTTTAGATTATTCCTTTTAGCTTCTTTTTGTAATAACTTAGCTTTGCTTACATAACTTAATGAATTATCACTTACCATAGTTCTTCCTATGATATCCAAATACTGAAAGTCTTGTTGTAGTTTTGCTTCTACAATATTTATTACATCGACAGCTTTTGCTGTTAGTTGGCTTTCTGTTTGCTCATAAATGGTTTTTCGTGCATTATTTATAGATATAAAATTCATACACGTAATAAGAACGACGAATAATGTTCCAAAAGCAATCATTAACTGATACTTCATTGAGAAAATTTTTCCATTGTTGGAAGATTGTTTATTACTCATAATTTATTATAAATTATTGTCTTTGGCTATCGGCTTGTAGCCTTAGGCAAGTTTTACTTATGTTAGTTGTTGGTTAGCCGTTACCGTTTTAAATTTTATTATTAATATGTAAAAGTTATATTAGTTAAGGTTTTTGACTTTTTAGTTTAGTTGTGTACATAAAAAATTATAAAGCCTTGTTTTCCAAATAGTATATGTGTATTCTTTTATATTTTAATGCTAACTGTTAGAGTAGTTTTATTTTATAGTATGTGACTCACAGTTTGTAAATTTTATATATATTTTTAAATAATTAAGAATTAAAATATGTTAATAAATTAATAATTAACCATTAAAAAAAGTCCCTCTGCCTAACCACGCAAATAGGAGTGGTTCTGCAAATACACCTTGTATATAATTGTTTTTAAGGGGATTACTCTCTCTCTCTCTCTCTCTCTCTCTCTCTGCGATTTTTTTTGTCATTTCCAAGTTTTTTTTAAAATTTTTATAAAAGTCAACTATATTTTTTAAAGAACAAAATTTATTTCTCTAAAAATTAAACAATTATAAACAATATTATTTTTTTTCTTGATGTAAGTCATAAAAATGAGATATTTAAGATTTGGATTTTTATTTTTATTTAAAAATAAGAACATTACATTAATTATGTAATAATTAAGAACAATAATAATAAAATTATATTAAACAGACAATAATATTTACTTATAAAACACTATTCTATTATAAATAGTATCATTCAATATTATTATATACTTTATTTTTTTGGCTACTTTGTTATCTTTATTACTTTTGGCGGTTGTTTTTAAGCTATTGGTTTTTAGCCTTTAGCTTGTTAGCAAAATGTAACTTAAATTAATAAAACTCGCCAAAGGCTAAAAACCAATAGCCAAAGGCAAAAACTAACAAAACATATGAAAAAAGTACTAATAGCAATCGGAGTAATTTTAATAGTAGGATTAGGTATATTTGGATATAAAAAAATATCGCCAACAAAAATAGCGTTTATAAACTATCCTGACTTTTTATATGCCAAGGTATCCACCTCAAACGATAATGGTTTTATTAAAATTGACAACTTAAAACCTGATAGTTTGCCTAATCTAAATTCATATGATATGCTTATAATTTTTGGAATGGGCATTAACCTACCAGCCGAACAAGCACAAAAAATAAAAGAAGCAGGCGAAAAAGGTGTAAATATATTTTTACAAGCATCTACAAACCCTAATATGAAATTTACAAATATTGTAGGAGAACAACTTGACAATATTAATGCATATTTAGACAACGGAGGACGTAAAAATTATAAAAATATGCTAAACTATATTCGTGTGAATATAGACCATAAAACATTTAAAACCGACTCTATAATTCCTGCACAAGAAATACCTAACGATGTGCTTTTCTATACCGACGAAGATGCTATCTTCCCAAGCGTAAAGGAGTTTGAAGAGTATTGCAATAATAATGGTTTTCATAAACAAGGGCAGAAAAAAGTAATTGTTTTTACAAGTATCCCCGGCCCTTTTAATGCTAACCGCGAGCATATGAATAGTCTTATTGAGGAACTGCAAAGCCGAAATCTTAATGTTTATCCAGTAGCAGGTTTTGCTGGACGATTAAATTATATAAAGCAGATAAACCCTAATCTTATTGTTTATATGCCTCACGGACGTTTGTCAATGGGAGGTTCGGCAAAAATGATAGCTCAACAGTTAAAACAACTTAACGTTCCAATCTTATGTCCTGTAAGTGTATTTATGGAATACGATAAATGGCTTAAAAACAAAATGGGAATGTTTGGCGGATTACTAAGCCAAAGTGTTACAATGCCCGAGTTTGACGGTGGAATTGTTGCCTACGCTACATTTGCACAATTTAAAGATAAAAACGGATTATTATTGTTCAAGGCTATACCTAACCGTCTGAAAAAGTTTGGCGACATTGCAGAAAACTATCTATCTTTAAGCGAGAAACCTAACAAAGACAAAAAACTTGCAATAGTATATTTTAAAGGTCCCGGAAAAAATGCTTTGGTTGCCTCAAATATGGAAGTTCTACCATCGTTACACAATAATTTATTAATGCTAAAAAATAAGGGCTACAATTTGGGCGACCTTCCTACCGACTACAAGCAATTTGAAAAACGAATAATGACTGAAGGTCCTGTTCTTGGGGCATACGCCGAAGGAGCTTTTGATAAGTTCTTAAAAAATGGCAACCCCAAACTTGTAAACGTAAACGATTATCGCAAATGGTGTAACGAAATATTACCTACTGAACTATACGACGAAGTTGTAAAACGCTACGGAAAAGCCCCAGGGTCATATATGGCTGTTTATAAAGATACTGCCGAATATATTGCTATTGCAGCTGTACATTTCGGAAATGTTACTGTGTTACCTCAACCACTACCGGGGTTAGGTAGTAATGAGTTCTCACTTGTTCACGGAGCAAAAGTTGCCCCACCCCACACCTATATAGCACCTTATGTGTGGATACAAAAAGGTTTAAAAGCCGATGCTATTTTCCACTTCGGAACACACGGAAGTTTAGAGTTTACACCGGGTAAGCAAATTGCTTTGTCCGATTACGATTGGACTGACCCACTAATAGGTACAACACCTCACTTTTATATTTACACAATTAGTAATGTGGGCGAGGGAATGATTGCCAAACGTCGTAGTTATGCAGTTACACAAACCTACTTAACTCCATCATTTATGGAGGCTGAGGCATCAAATATTGGAAACTCGTTACACAACAAAATACATAAGTACGAAACCGCCACTGGTGCATTAAAAACTCAGTATGCTTTGGCTATAAAAAAGATTGTAATGGATAAAGGCTATCATAAAGATTTAGGTTTAGATAGCATACCTAACAAACCTTACAACGAAGATGAAATGATGCGTTTGTCAAACTACATTGAGGAGATTGAACACGACAAAATAACTGGTGGTTTATACACTATGGGAGTACCTTATCCTAAAAATAAAATTAAGGAAACTGTTGAGTTAATTACAAACGATGCTTTAGCATATAAACTTGCTGATATTGATATAATTAAAGGCAAAATAAGTGCCGATAAGATTAAGGACAAACGCTTTTTTAACAATAAATATAAGAAACCTTGTGTGAAATATATTGAGCAATGCCGAAATCCGCAAAATGTAGATAAAGTATTTGCTAAGTTAGTTAGTTCAGCTGATTTTCAACGAGCTACAAAGTGGAGAAGTACCCACAAAAAAACAAGAGGTGGAGGCATGGGTATGATGATGTCGATGAAAGCAAGTAAGAAAAAGAAATTTGACAAAACCATTCCTGCTACCGATAAGGAGAAAGCGGAGTTAAAACAACTAATTATAAAGATAATACCTAATGAGGAGCAACGTAAATTTGTTGAACGCTTAAACTCTAAAAAAGAGTACGAGCAAACCCTAACTATGTTAGACCCTAAAACTTTAGAAAAGGTTAAGAGCATGGCAAAGTTAATTCCTGCTATGAAAAAAGCTGTTGATATTGCCTTAACTCCAACGGTTCATCGTTTGCTTGTTCTTATACAAAAAGAAGAGCTTTACCAATTAACAAAGGATTATTTAAAAGACAACAAATTAGAACAAGAAATTGCCATTGAAAAACACCGACAGGATAGTTTATTGCTTAACAAAGCATTGTCGGATAAATATATGGTAATTACTAAATTAGAAAGTAAAGCAATTAACAAGTTTGATATTCCGACAGCAACATCTTACAAGCAAATAACTGATTTTTATAGTTCTAAAAAACAGCAACTTATAGGTCTATTGCAAGAAAATACAAACGATAAAACAAAGCAACTTAATGATTTCTTGACAAATAAATTAGACAAAACATCGGCACAGGTTGGCAATAAGTTAATAAGTCTGAAAAATACTGAAGAGGAATTTTGTAATGCAGTATTTTCAATAAAAAAGACTTTGGCATCGGTAAAAACTAAAGAAGATGAACTTGCTAACAGTCCACAATCAGAGTTTGAGGCAATAATAAACTCACTAAACGGAGGCTACACTCCAACAAGTGAGGGTGGCGACCCAATATCAAATCCGAATACAGTACCAACAGGTCGTAATTTAGTGTCGATAAGTGCTGAAAAAACACCAAGCAAAGAGGCATGGGAAGTGGGTAAAAAACTTGCCGACCAATTACTTGCCGATTTTAAAAAGAAACACAATAAATATCCTGAAAAGGTTAGTTTTACATTATGGTCGAGCAGTTTTATCGAAAGCGAAGGAACTACCATTGCACAAATATTGTATCTACTAGGAGTTGAACCTGTATGGTCAGCGTTTGGAAATGTACGCGATATTAGACTTATTCCTGAAGAGAAGCTAAATCGCCCACGTATCGACGTTGTTGTACAGACATCAGGGCAATTACGAGATTTGGCAGCATCTCGTTTATTCCTAATAAACAGAGCAATAGCCAAAGCTGCTGCCGAAGGAAACGAAAACAACAATAATTTTGTAAGCAAAGGTGCTGTTGACGCTGAAAAGCGTTTGATTGAAAAAGGATTTTCGCCAAAACAAGCTCGTGAGTTATCAACAAAGCGTGTGTTTGGTGGAGTAAACGGAAACTACGGAGCAGGAATTATGGGAATGGTTGAGAGTAGCGACCGTTGGGATAGTACAAAAGCAGTAGCACAAACTTACATCAATAATATGGGGGCATTGTATGTTGATGAAAACTCGTGGGGCGAGTTTGATGCAGGCGTATTTGAAGCTGCCTTACTAAACACTGAGGCTGTTGTTCAGCCTCGCCAAAGTAACACTTGGGGAGCATTAAGCTTAGACCACGTATATGAATTTATGGGTGGTTTAAACTTAGCCGTAAGAGAGGTTACAGGCAACGATGCGGAGTCATATTTTAACGATTTTAGAAACCATAACAATCCACGTGTACAAGGGTTACATGAGGCTATCTGGGTAGAATCACGCACTACATTACTTAACCCTAAATACATTAAGGAATATATGAAAGGTGGAGCATCGTCAGCCGAAACCTTTGCCGAAACCTTCCGTAATACATTTGGTTGGAACGTAATGAAACCATCGGTAATTGAAAACCGCTTGTGGGACGAACTTTATGACACTTACGTTGAGGATAAACAAAATTTAGGAGTACATAAATTCTTTGAAAAAGAAAATCCGTACGCCTTGCAAGAAATGACAGCTGTAATGTTAGAAACTGTGCGTAAAGGAATGTGGAAAGCTACACCTGAACAGATTAAAAACATGGCTGAATTACACGGAAAATTAGTAAAAGAACATGAAGCAGGATGTAGTGGTTTTGTTTGCGATAATCAAAAACTTAAAGCATTTATCAGCAAGCAATTAGACAAAGATTTACAACAAGCATATAATAAAGAAATTGACAATGTACGTGAGGTAAGCAAAGAGGCAAGTAAAGAAAATGTTGTTCTGAAAAAAGAAGAAAAAATTCAGCCAAAGCAACAAGCCGAGTCAACTTTCTCTACAAATAAAACTTTATTGCTAGCATTTAGTGAAGTTATTTTACTATTACTGCTTATGTTTGTTATCCGCCGTAGGAAGAAGTAATTTGTTTAATATTAGGTTTGGGGTGTTATATTCTTGCTAATGCCTAAAACTATTTGTTGAAATAGAATGTAATACCTAAAATTCGCAAGGGTTTTCGTAATGAAAAGCTCAAATGTGCGTCAGTAAAGGTAAGCACAGGTTTGAAACTCACAAATATAGCCTTAGCTATGGTGAGAATTGAAAAACGAGCATTGCCTTTAATGGCGTATAGTTGTGATTTGTAATAGAACAAGCCTTGCGGAATTTAGGTAATACATAAGCCCTAAGTTAGAAGTGATTGATACTTTTAACTTAGGGCTTTCGTCTTCCAACTCAAAAACTACTTATGAGCTAAATTACAATATAGTTTATATCTCTGTATAATTTTATCCACGTAATTATAAGTTTCCTCGCCTCTTAAAAAACCATATCTTACAAGGTTTTTATCAGCATGTCCATGGTTTGATTTATTGATAATGAAAAAGCTCACATTGTCGTCCCACACATCGCCTTTTTTATTATTGGCAATGGCTAACCTACGAGCGTCCCAAATGTGTCCTAACCCTGCATTATAGGCAGCTAAAATAAATTTTATACGTTCCTCTTTATTCGGAACAGAGTCAATTAATTGTTTGTCGAGCCACTTAATAAATTTTGTTCCTGCTTTTACGTTCGACTCAGGACTTGCACCTTTATATGTACCGAAACGTTTAGCAGTAACAGGTATTAATTGCATTAGTCCGTAAGCACCAGCCCACGATTCAACATGCGGATTAAACCTCGACTCTTGATAAACTAACGATGCCAATAAACGCCAATCCCAACCTATAGTTTTGCTGTATTTTTTAAATAATCGGTCGTATGGCGAAATTTTACCATTTTGTATGTACATGTACGGACTTTCAGTACGTGTTTTAGCATTTTTACTTAAAAAATATTTATTGTAAATAATCGCATAAAAGTTAGATGTGTTAATTTTTGTTATCCATTCATTTATTTTTTTATGCAGATGAGGGGTGTTCTTATTTACAGCCCAAGCCTGATTCTGAGGGAAACTAATAGGTGTTGCAATATCAATATTCGGAAAATAAGCCTGATTAAGTTTTGCAACATTTTCGTCGGATACCGTATAGTCTATTTCGCCTTTGCTTACTAAACTTATTAGTTGTTCGTCGGAATAATCTTCTAATTCATGTATATATATTGAATCGCCTATTTCAGATTGTAGGTTTTGTAGTCTATCATAAAATGATGAGTTTTTTAATACATATACATTCTTTTTTGCTAAATCTAACTGATTGCGGATAAGATGTTTGTTTATTGAGTATCTGCTCATTCGTTCCCATCCCTCAGGCTTTTTTTGTATTAAAACTTGTCGTGTTTGCTCAATAGGTAAGGTAAAATTAAAATACTGTTTACGTTCGTTAGTTACTGTTAAATTCATAGCTAATAAACTGCACTCATTATTTTGTAGTTTATTAAAACTATCTTCTATATTATTACTAACCATTAGTTCAAGTTCTAAATCAAGGAACTTACATAAGTCCTGCAATAACTCATACTGATAGCCCATAGGAGCACCTCTATAAATAAAATAACTTATAGAATTATAATTAGTAATAACTACTAGTTTACCTTTTTTCTGAATGCTTTCTAAATCGTAGGGGTTTATGTTTTCTGATTCATTATTATGTTTACAACCCCATAAAAAAGTTGCTAAAGCAATTATAATAAGTAGTTTTATATAATTTTTATTGCAGAACATAATAGTAAATTTAATGATACAAACATGAATTTTAGCATGTATTATATATGATTAAAATTCGTTGTTAGTTCCATCTTATTTTAATAGATGAAACAGACCATGTCTGAGATTATTATTGAGCCACATAATCAGTATGATTAAAATTTGTATCATTCCGAAATATGGTCATAAAGTTTAAACATATGAAATAGACTATATCTAAGATATTTCTCAGATACACATCATTATAATTACACTTTGTTTTACTCAAAAACTTGGTCGTGAAATTTAACCTTATGAAATTATAACATCTTAAAGATAAGTAAAAATTATGATTAAAGAAAAATTATTTTTAATATTTTTGCATTATCCTAAAAAAATGGCAATATATTTACCGATTGAATAATTTAATCAGACTTAGTCACAAATTTTAAATATATGAAAAGATATTCTAACTTATTTTTTATCAGCTTAGTTGTTGTTTTAATCAGTGTTGCGTGTGTTCCTACACGTCAGTTTCAGGAGTTAAAAGATAAAAATACACGTACAGTTACGGAACGTGATTCGTTATTAAGCCTAAACGAAGATATGACGGTTAAAAATACCGAAATGGCTGCTGAAATTGAGGAGTTAAAAAAGAAGTTAGAGGAATTAGCTGCAAATAAAAATGAACTAAAAGATTCAGCAAATCTATATAAAAAGCAATATTTGTTATACAAATCGATGTATGACGAATTAACAAAGAATAATAATAAAAACGAAAAACAACGCAACAAAGAGGTTAGTCTGTTATTAACTGAATTGCAACAAACAAAGAATGATTTGCAGATGCAAGAAGATGAATTGCGAAGCTTAGAAGACCGCTTAATAAAAAAAGGTCAGGAGCTTGATGAACGCGACAAATCATTACTTGCAAAAAGTAAAGAGATAGCTGAAAAGAATAAACGTTTACAAGAATTAGAGCAGATACTACACAGTAAAGATTCTGTAACTATGGCTCTGAAAAATAAAATAACAAATGCGTTATTAGGTTTTGAAGGCAAAGGACTTACCATTCAGCAAAAAAATGGTAAAGTATATGTTACCATGGACAATAAATTATTATTTAAATCAGGTAAGTGGGACGTTGATGTTAAGGGACGAGAGGCATTGCGTCAGATATCAAAAGTAATGGCTAAAAACACTGATATAAATATATTAGTTGAAGGTCATACTGACGATGTTGCCATGCGAGGCACAGGAGATATTAAAGATAACTGGGATTTAAGTGTAAAACGTGCAACCGAGATAGTAAAAATATTGTTAAACAAATCAACAATAGACCCTAAGCGTATTACAGCAGCAGGTAGAGGTCCTTACTTCCCTATCGACAAAGCTAAAACCAAAGAGGCACGAGCTAAAAACAGACGTACCGAAATTATTTTAACACCAAAATTAGATGAAATATTCCGCATATTAGAATCAAACTAACGGAATAAGCAAATAAGGTAATCTCTAAAAGTGCAAATTTCTGCGTTGTTGCAAAAATTTGCACTTTTAGAGGTTACCATAAATAGGTTAGCAAATTGACAAAAGATAAGCTATATTTTATTATTGCCTTTATAAAAACACTTTCAGCAAGTAAAATATTCAATGCTTTTTTATTGAGGTTAAGTTATTTTTTGTCCGTATTAACAAGCAAACACATACATTGGGGTACAATGGAAAGTTTGTCGGTTGAGCCAATTAATAAATGTAATTTGCATTGCCCCGAGTGTGCTATCGGTAGTAATAAAATCCAACGCAAATCGCCCTCATTACAATTTGCCGACTTTAAAAAGATAATAGATGAAACTTATAAAAAGTTAATTTATTTACAGCTGTATTTTCAAGGAGAACCATTTATACATTCGCATATTTACGATTTTATACGATATGCGGTAAACAAGAAGGTGTTTGTTTCAACCTCAACCAATGGGCATTTTTTATCGCCTACAAATTCAGCTAAAATAGTTGAATCGGGTTTGCATCAAGTAATAATATCTATTGACGGTACAACCCAAGCAATATTTTCAAAATACCGTAAAGGTGGCGATTTAAATACCGTACTGCAAGGAGTGAAAAATCTGCAACAAGCAAAAAAGGATGCTAATTCATTATTCCCTCACATAGCAATACAATTTGTTGTATTAAAATATAACGAACATCAGATACCCGAAGTAAAACAATTGTGCAAACAGCTTAAAGTAAAAGATTTGCGTTTAAAAACAGCACAAATATATAACCTTAAACAAGGCGATGAATTAGTGCCAATACAAAATATTTATAGTAGATACACCAAGCAACAAACGGGAGAATATAAACTTAAACGCCGAAAAATATTCCATTGTTTTAGAGTATGGTCGGGGGCAGTAATTTCTTCCGAAATGGCTTTGTTACCGTGTTGTTTCGACAAATCGGCTATTTATAAGTACGGAAGTGTAAAAACACAACCCATACATACCCAATGGAAAAACCAAATAGCTAAACAGTTCCGACAAAAAGTATGGAAAAATCAGAATAAGCCATATATCTGTAAAAATTGCAGTGAGGGGTTAACTAATAAAATTTTATTAAAGCATTAAATAGATAACTGACTACCATTTCAAAAACTTCTAACTCCCGTCTTCGGTCTTCCAACTTCGGTCTTCCGACTTCCGACTTTCTTCTTCCGACTAAAGTCTTACAACCTTATTTCAAAAAACAAAATTATCACTAAAAAAAATCAAAAAATAGTTTTTAACAACAAACATTCCGATATTATTGGGATAACTAAAATTATCCATAACAATTCTAATCATTGTTAATAACTTTATTTTTTCTTAAGAATGATATTTTTTTACTTTGTTAAACCTTTTTCAAAGAAAGGTAATTCACAATAATATTTCACACCAAACTTTTATTTAAGTCGTGTTTATTCTTCTGATTATTAACCATGTAGTTATTAATTTATAGGATTATAAATATTATTAAAACAAATTTATTTAAACATTTATAATATAAGTTACGCTATGAACAACCAAGAGCTTTTTATCAAGAAAAGAAATGGAAAAAAAGTTCCTTTTTCCATGGAAAAAATCAAAAATGCTATCAGAAAAGCATTTTTATCAGTAGGTAATTTTGTTACCGAAGAAGATATGACAAATATCTTATCACGTTTAGTTATTAAAAATGAAATGTCAGTTGAGGATATCCAAAACCAAGTAGAGGTAGCCTTAATGGCAGAAAAATATTTTGCTGTAGCAAAATCGTACATGCTTTACCGACAAAAACACACTGAAACGCGTGAGGTAAGCGAGAAGATGAACTTCTTAATGAATTATTGCGAGGCAAAAAATGCAGCAACAGGTAGTAAATTTGATGCCAATGCAAATGTTGAAAAGAAAAATATAGCAACATTAATAGGTGAGCTTCCTAAAAAGAATTTCATTAACCTAAACCGTAAGCTATTAACTGATAGGATAAAAGAAATGTACGGACGCGAAGTGTCTGACAAATATATAGGAATGCTAAATGAACACTTCATTTATAAAAATGACGAAACAAGTTTAGCAAACTATTGTGCAAGTATTACAATGTATCCTTGGTTGTTAAACGGAACAACAGCAATAGGAGGTAACTCAACACCTCCAACTAACTTAAAATCGTTTGCAGGAGGTTTTATTAATATGGTATTTATGGTGTCAAGCATGTTAAGTGGTGCTTGTGCTACTCCAGAGTTTCTTATGTACATGAACTACTTTATAGGTTTAGAGTACGGACAAGATTATTACTTAGAGGCAGATAAAGTTGTTGATTTATCAAAACGCAAACGTACTTTGGATAAAGTTATCTGCGACTTCTTTGAGCAAATTGTTTACTCAATTAACCAACCAACAGGAGCAAGAAACTTCCAAGCCGTATTCTGGAATATAGCATATTACGATAAGCCATATTTTGAGAGTTTATTTAATGAATTTGTATTCCCTGACGGAACAAAACCTCATTGGGATTCGTTAAACTGGTTACAAAAACGCTTTATGAAGTGGTTTAACAAAGAGCGTACAAAAACTGTATTAACTTTCCCAGTTGAAACAATGGCATTGTTGAGTAACGACGGCGATATGATAGATCAAGAATATGCTGATTTTACTGCTGAAATGTACGCCGAAGGACATTCATTCTTTACATATATGAGCGATAATGCCGATTCTCTTTCAAGTTGTTGTCGTTTACGTAACGAAATTCAAGATAACGGATTTAGCTATACATTAGGAGCAGGAGGTATATCAACAGGTTCAAAAAGTGTGCTTACCATAAATATTAACCGTTGCGTTCAGTTTGCTGAAAAAGCAAATGTTCCGTACATTGAGTTTTTAGAGGAAATAGTTGACTTAGTACACAAGGTACAAACAGCATATAACGAAAACTTAATTATGTTACAAGAAAAAGGAATGCTTCCTTTATTCGATGCCGGTTATATAAACATCGACCGTCAGTATTTAACAATAGGGGTAAATGGTATTGTTGAGGCTGCCGAGTCAATGGGAATGAAAATAAACGACAATAAAGAATATCTTGGTTTTGTACAAGAGGTATTGAGCTTAATAGAGCGATATAATAAAAAGTATCGTACTAAAACAACTATGTTTAACTGTGAGATGATACCTGCTGAAAACGTAGGAGTAAAGCATGCTAAATGGGATAGGGAAGACGGTTATTTTGTGCCTCGTGATTGCTACAATAGTTATTTCTATGTAGTTGAAGACAAAACATTAAATGTATTAGATAAATTCCGCTTACACGGATGGAACTATATTGAGCACTTAACAGGAGGTTCGGCATTACACATGAACCTTGACGAACACTTATCACAAGCTCAATATCGTCAGTTATTACGTGTAGCAGCAAAAGAGGGTTGTAACTATTTTACATTTAATATCCCTAATACTGTTTGTAACGATTGTAAAACTATTGATAAGCGTTATTTAAAAAAGTGTCCTAGTTGTAATTCGGAAAATGTTGATTATTTAACTCGAATAATAGGGTATATGAAACGCATTAGTAACTTCTCTGTTGCACGACAAAAAGAGGCATCAGTAAGACACTATAATTCAGTAGAAGAAGAAACAAAAAAACAAGTATGTTAAAATATACCGATTACGATATTGTTTTTCAAGAGATACCTAATGAGGTAACATTGGCTATTAATTTGTCTAATTGTCCGCATAACTGTAAGGGCTGTCACAGCCCTCAGTTAATGCAGAATATTGGTGAGCATCTTAATGAAGATGTTGTGTCTGACTTATTAGATAGATACGGAAATTCAATAACTTGTATTTGTTTTATGGGTGGCGATGCTTTTCCCGATGAAGTGGAACATTTGTCATGCTTTGTTAGACAAAAGTCAGAAGGTAGAATAAAAACTGGCTGGTACTCAGGGCGAGAACAATTATTAAGTAGGAATAATCCAGATAATTTTAACTTTATAAAATTAGGACCTTACAAAGAACATCTGGGAGGACTTAATATGAAAACAACCAATCAGCGATTATTTAGAGTAAATAATTCAAAATTGGAAGACATAACATTATTAATGCAGAGATAAAAGGTAGTATCTCATAAAGTGTGTAAGTTCTGATTTCAGCGTTGAACTAGTTCAACGCTGAAATCAGATTTTTTTTTATTTTTATAACAATTTAAATTT
>PDWI01003109.1_pt1 | contig 23890 bp, 19 predicted proteins | sample 1430891 | NCBI WGS metagenome assembly PDWI01 (sample SAMN01162508, study PRJNA174530) | Oral metagenome, whole genome shotgun sequencing project. | biome: Marine environment; feature: Marine mammal; material: Swab sample of the gingival sulcus; isolation source: swab sample of gingival sulcus... | reverse complement strand
GCAGTCAATAACACCCTTTAATAGCATTAGAAATTCTGGAATAATTTCCTTTATATTATCTGCCACATAAACCTGCGTATTGTACAACTTGATTTGTCCTTCAAGTTCTGCAAACTCATCGGTAATTTTAGGGAAATACAAGATACCCTTTAATCGGAACGGATAATCCATGTTTAGATGAATCCAAAATAGTGGTTCTTTAAAATCTACAAAGGTATCACGGTAAAATTCCTTATACTGTTCATCTGTAACATTTGATGGGTTTTCAAGGTATAGAGGCTTTGTCTGATTTAACGCCTTAGCTTCTGTCTTTTCCTCATCCTTATCTTCTGCCTTGCTATCGATAGTTTCAAAGTAAATCGGATATGGCATAAAGTTACAATACTTATTTAAGGTATTTTTAATTCTATACTCGTTTTTGAAATCCTTGCCATCTTCTGATAGATAAAGGCTTACTGTCGTTCCACGCTCTGTTCTTTTGCCCAAGTCCATCTTAAAATCTGTTCCGCCATCGCATTCCCAAAAAGCAGGCTCTGCACCCTCTTTATAGCTTAAAGAATCAATAGTCACCTTCTCAGCCACCATAAAAGCAGAATAAAAACCTAAGCCGAAATGTCCGATAATTTGCTCTTCTTCCCCAGCATCTTTAAACTTTTTCACAAAGTCCTCTGCGCCAGAAAAAGCAATCGAATTGATATACTGCTCAATTTCATCCGCAGTCATTCCTAAGCCGTTATCTTTAAATTGTAAAATTTCATTATCTTTATCATAAACAATTGTAATTTTATAATCATCTTCATTTTTAGCTTCGCCCGTTAAGACCAAATGCTTCATCTTAGTAATGGCGTCCGCCGCATTGGATGTTAATTCTCTCATAAAAATATCGTGATCTGAATAAAGCCACTTCTTAATAATTGGAAAAATATTTTCACTGTGTATTGATAGTTTGCCTTGTTTCTGCATTATTTACTCTCCTTTTTACTTCTCTTTTTTGCCTACAATGTACTTTTGTTCTTTAATACTTACAAACGTCAACCCATTTTACAAAGTCAACAAGCCTTTCTAATTCTTCTATACTTAACTCAATGGCACTATTGCTACTGCCACAAGCTGGAAATACGGTTTCAAATCGTTTTAACGATTCATCTAAGAAAATTCGAACGCCCTCGTTAACACCAAAGGGACAAACGCCGCCCACAGCATGCCCAACGAGTTTCTCCACCTCTTCACGTGGAATCATCTTAGCCTTTGTTTGATATTCTGCTTTGAATTTTTTATTATCAATTTTGGCATCCCCTGCACAGACTATCAAAACCGCCACATCCGCTATCTTAAACGATAAGGTCTTAGCAATTCTCTCTTCCTCTGTTCCCAGCGCTTTAGCCGCAAGTTCTACAGTAGCACTTGACACGTCAAACTCCTGTATTTTACTATCGAAGTCAAATTGTTTCAAATACTGCCTTGCTCTTTCTATTGCCATATCAAACACCTCCCATGATAAATATATCCTTAACTAAAAAATTATACTACCTAATCAAATTTAAGTCAAGATGTTGAAACAGTGTCAAAAGAAGACTTATGAGAAGATTTTTTTCTATTTTACAAGGTGTTTATTTGTGCTATACTTATCGTGTAGTTAGTGATAGAACATCTTAATAACAAACTTGTTCTATTCATACAAGATATTATAAAAAGGAGGATGATAAGGATGAAACACAAAAAATTATGTAGTTTAGTTTTAGTATTAGCTATGCTATTTGGCTTGATGCCAGCGGGATTTGTAGATGCTAAGGTATTTGCAGACGAACTTCCAGAGGGATCAATAAATCTACGAATATCAACAGTAGATCAAGGTGGTGAACATATAGAAGCGATTTATACTCCTACTGAAAATAAAATTTATGTGCTAGGAAAAGGTATAGTGGATAATCGTCGATGGCTAGAATTTCTACGTAGAGTAGGTGATAAGAATCCTTCTGAAATAGATTTTAGATGTCTAGATGGTAAAATTATACTTGACAATAGAATGTTAAATCGTTTTACTGGCGATATTACTTTTGATGAGAATGTTTCTATTGAAGGCCGCACTTCACTTAACGGAATGTTTTATGAAGCTCAAAAATTCAATCAGGACATCAGCGGATGGGACACATCAAATATAACTATTATGTCCGGAACTTTTTATCTCGCAAAGAAGTTTAATCAAGATATCTCTAACTGGGACACCTCAAAGGTTAGGGATATGACCGATATGTTCTTTGGTGCAGAAAATATGAAAAAAATTGTGCTTTTAAATAGAGGTGATGCAAAAAATACTTTATCTCTCAACATTTTTAGTGATACAAAAGCTGATGAGTACCGTTTTAAAGGCTTAAAGAGCTTTAAGTTTAAACTACCAAATACTTACTATGTTTGTGTGGTAGAAAATGGGAAAAAGAAACTCTTAGGTCAATTTGCAAGAGGTACAATTTATATTTTTGAGGATAATAAAGAGTACCACGTAACAAGACAAAAGCCGCTCGACACAGTGGAAGACAACAATCAGGATAACGATCAAGAAGATGATAACCAAGAAAATAACCCATTAAAATCAAATAATGGCTTCGCTATCTCTAACGATGGTAAAATTGTTGCTAAACTAAAAAATAATGAACTTCAAATCATTGGCGATGGCGAAAGTTCAATTGATAAAAGCAAATGGAAAAAAATGGCAAAATTTGTGGATGCAAACAATTACAAAAAAGATGCTTCTGCTTGGGCAGGAAGCGAAGACTTTGACATCGTCTTTAAGAAAGCTGGCAACAAGAAAACCATGATTTATGCGCCATCAAGTGCTAGTTATTTATTTGCAAACTTTGATGGAGATATTAAATTCAACAATTTATTCTCAGCAGAAAAGTCAACTACAATGAGAGAAATGTTTAGAGAAACACCAAATTTCAAAGGCGAATTCGTAGGCTTATTGTCTAAACAGGCTCGTGATATGACACGTATGTTTATGAAGAGCGGTGTGAAAAAAATTGACCTATCTTTAAACAGAGATGACGCTAAGAATAAACCATCTGAAAATATCTTTATAGACACTAATGCTGACTCTTATAAGTTTAAAGGATTAAGAGCCTTTACATGGACAACAAAGGACAGCTATTATATTAAAAATATGAAGGACAATGTCGTTTCTAAGGTAGAAAGCGGAGATACTGTATCTTTTGAAAAGAATGTGGAATATATTGTTACAAAAGATGAGCAAACAGCAAACACTTTAATTAAACCTTCAGGCGAACCAAAGTATAATAAAATCATTACTGAGGGTAAGAAATTGAAAGATGCTCAACTTAAAAAAGGCACAATATCTGTGGCTGGTAAAATAAAATGGGACTTAGATGATAAAACTAAAGTAGAAGCAAATAAAGAGTATGCTTGGACCTTTACACCAGATGATTCTGCTTACTCAAAGCTGACTGGAAAGATCGTTTTATATCAAAAAGAACTTGATAAGCCTAAAGAAAATCATCCGATGGTAAGTGAAAGCAAGGCAAGACTAATCACAACAAGAGTTAAATTTAATGACTTAGATTATAGTAAATGGTATGTGGATGGCATTAACTATGTTGTAAACGCTGGCATTATGAATGGCGTTGGCGATGATAGATTTAATCCATCTGGAAAAATCACTAAGGCAATGTTAGTGACAATGCTCTATAGACTATCAGGAGATGAAAAAGTAAATGGGGTAATTCTGAATGATGTGCCAAATGGAACCTGGTATACTGATTCTTGTAACTGGGCTTTCTTAAAGAAAGTGGCTAGAGCAGATGATGTTGGATTCTTTGAACCAAAACATGCGCTAAGCAGAGAAGAGTTTGTTTACATTATATTCCGATATGCAAATTATAAACAGCTAGATACCACGCCAAGAGCAAACTTATCAAAATACAAGGACCTAAATCAAGTAGACGAAACCTATAGACCAGCCTTTGAATGGGCAGTTAAGAAAGGCATCATTCAAGGTATGAGCGCAACAACCCTATCGCCAGAGTCTGGCGCTACTAGAGCTCAAATGGCAACAATATTTATGCGTTTTATTGAGTTATATCGATAAGTCGATCTAATCTAAAAACGGTCATTTAGTAAAAAAATGAGGCTAGTCCATGTCGACTAGCCTTTTTTATTCCTTTTGAGAAAATTAATTTTCATCCTTTTAATCTTCTAAATCCTCAACGGCATCTTCTAATTTTTCTAACGATTCCTCTAAGTCACTCTCTTCAATCGTCTTTTCCAAATTTTCTAGAGACTCTTGAAAGTCTTCATCTTCCACAACATCTTCTATTTCTTCTGCAGCTTTCTCAATACCTTCTATTGCTTGATCTAGTTCTTCTTCATCAATTTCGTCAATTACCTTTTCTGCTTCATCGGCAACCTTTTTTGCCTCTTTTGCTACGGCCTTAATTTCCTTTGCAGAACATCCTGAAAAAACCAATACCAAGCTTAAAAGCAATACCCCTAATAGATTTTTTTTCATCCTAGCCTCCTTCATTCTATTTCGTAATAGCACATACAACATACACAGATATTCTATAATATTCTGTTTAAAAATAAAATAGCCAGAGGTCATTTTTTCATTAGCCAAGTGGCTAAAATATTTTCATATTGGCTCAAAAGCCATCAAAAAGGGGGATTACAGTTTTTCTTTTTTATGCTATAATACTATGTAATATAAATTGATAAATGGAGGCTAAAATGAATTATAACTTAAAAAATGTACTTATCATCATGCTACTACTCTTATCCTTACCGGTGCTAAGTGCTTGTGATGAAACAAAAAAGGATAGTCCAGCGGATAAGGATGCAAAAGAGACAGAAAAGACAAAAGAAAGCGAGATAGAATATGGCTTTGAGGAAGGTAAAACAGCAATCGATTTTGAACTGAAAGCCTTCACTAATAATAAAGTCTACAAGCTATCCGATTACATAGGCAAAAAACCTATTGTCATCAACTTCTTTGTATCTTATTTAGAAGCTTGTAGAATGGAGCTTCCTGAACTTAATGGTTTATACCAAGAATATGAAGACGATGAACTAATGGTCTTCTCCATTAATCTTGGCAATACAGATAGTAAAGCTGACGTAGAAAAACTAATTTCAGACTATATTTTAAGCTACCCTGTACTGATCGATGAACACAGTGATATTGCCATAAAGTACAAGGCAGAAAATCTACCGGTCAATCTTTTTATCGATAAAAATGGGATTATAAAAAGACGTGTAGAAGGCATGCAAACAAAAGAATCCTTTGAAAAAAATGTCAAGGAACTTCTTGCAGAATAAAAGCATTTTTTGATATAATATAAACGAAGTTTGTCTAAACATTTTAGTAAATAAAAGTGAGGTGAAACATGAAAATTGTTGGAATTATTGGTAACAACGCATCTTTTTCATACAACCGTTTACTGATTCAGTTTATGAAAAAAACATTTTCTGATCGAGTGGAATTTGAAGCCCTCGAAATCAAAGATATTCCTTTATATAATAAAGATTTTGTAGATAATCCACCACAGGTGGTTTTAGATTTTTCTAAAAAAGTAGAAGAGGCAGATGGCGTAGTCATTGCCACGCCTGAATATGACAGTGCTGTTCCAGCCGCATTAAAAAGTGTGATTGAATGGCTATCTAGTGCTACGTTCCCATTTATTGATAAACCAGTAATGATTGTGGGCGCATCACTAGGCATGCTTGGAACATCAAGGGCTCAAAGTAATCTAAGACAGATACTTGGTGCACCGGATGTATACGCAAAAATCCTGAATGGTCCTGAAATTCTAATAGGATACGCCCCTGAAAAGTTTAGAAAAAACGGTGATTTAATTGATAAGGCTACCGTAAACTTCTTAGACGCAAGATTTGATGCTTTTTTAGACTTTATCGATTTACAGGAAGGCAGAAAGCCAGATTATGCCAATATTGAACTTGACTTTGAAACGGGCGAATATGAGGCAATTGCAGAGGGTTATAATGGCAGAATCCCCGTAAAAGTAAAATTCTCAGAACATAAAATTGAAAACATTGAAATTGACTCTTCTGCTGAATCTCTTGGCATCAGCGACCCTGCCTTTGTCAGACTACCTAACTTAATCGTTTCTGGACAAACCCTAAATGTAGATGCAGTAGCAGGTGCTACAGTAACATCACAAGGTATCATTGATGCCGTGGCAGAGGTAAGTAAAAAAGCCGGCGGAAACTTAAGAGTTCTACGTGCCAGACCAAAACCATTTATCAAAAGAGAGCCCGATGTGGCAGATAGAGTGGATGTTGTAGTAGTAGGTAGTGGTGGCGCTGGCTTAACAGCGGCAAGTAAAGCCATTCAAGAAGGCAAAAACGTTTTAGTCCTAGAAAAATTCCCTGCGATTGGCGGAAACACTGTAAGAACGGGCGGCCCAATGAACGCATCTCACCCTTCTTGGCAAAATACCTTTGATGCCTTGGCTGGAGAAGATGTAAAGCTAAAAGACATCTTAGCAATGGATGAATCTGAGATTGATAGCGAATACTTAGCAGACTTTAAAGCCTTAAAACTTGAGATAGAAGAGTACTTTAAAGACGTTGAAAATAAAGGAAAAGAATACTTATTTGATTCTATTTTATGGCATAGAATGCAAACTTACCTAGGTGGTAAGCGTACAGACTTAAAAGGAAACAAGGTCTACGGTAAGTACGAACTTGTAAAACAGTTAACCGACAATGTATTAGAATCAATAGAGTGGCTAGAAGCAATTGGTGTGGAGTTTGATAAAGAGACTATCCAAATGCCGGTTGGCGCAAACTGGCGTAGAGGTCACAAACCACTCAAGAATAAGGGTTATGCCTATATTTCTGCTCTATCTCAATTTATAGAGAATAACGGTGGAAGGATTATGACCGACACCAAGGTAGAAGAACTAATCGTAGAAGACGGCAAGGTATGCGGCGTTATTGCAACGGGTTACACAGGCAATAAGGTAACGATTAAAGCAGATGCTGTGGTACTTGCCTCTGGTGGATTTGGTGCCAATACCAAGATGCTACAAGAATACAATACCTACTGGACAGAAATTGCTGACGATATTGCTACATCAAATTCTACCGCTATCACAGGTGACGGTATTAAACTGGGTACTGATGTGGGTGCTGATTTAGTAGACATGGGCTTAATTCAAATGCTACCTACTTGTGACCCAGATACAGGAGCACTATTCACAGGACTGCAAGTTCCACCAGCAAACTTTGTCATGGTAAATACAGAAGGTAAGCGATTTGTGGATGAGTTCGGTAGTAGAGATGAGCTATCACAAGCAGCTATTGATAACGGCGGCTTATTCTACTTGATTGCAGACGATAAAATCAAACTGACTGCCATGAACACCAACCAAGAAAAGATAGAAAAAGAAATCCGTAACGGTATTTTATATAGAGGATACACTCTTGAAGACTTAGCCCTTCAACTAGGTATGGATCCTAAGGTGCTGACAGAAACCGTAGAAAACTATAATTCTTACGTGGATCAAGGTCATGACCCAGAATTTAACAAGGGAGCCTTTGACCTCAAAGTCGAGTGCCCACCATACTATGCAACACCTAGAAAACCTGCGGTTCACCATACAATGGGCGGTCTAAGAATAGATGAAAACGCTAGAGTCTTAGATAAAGACGGCAAGCCAATCACTGGCTTATATGCAGCAGGCGAAGTCACTGGTGGCATACACGGTGGTAATAGACTAGGCGGAAATGCTCTAGCAGATATCTTCACCTTTGGGAGAATCGCTGGTTACAACGCCTCACATAAAAAGTAATGATTCATAAAACCTTTCATTTAATGGGCACAGTAATTCATTTTGTTCTAGAACGCTATCAGAAAGCTGATAGCGTTTTAGAATATTCATATGAAATGCTAAAAGACTATGATAGACGATTTTCAGCAAATAGTGAAGAATCTACTTTATGTAAAATCAATAAAATGGCAGGAGTCCATCCCATAAAAGTAGATGAAGACTTATTTGAGCTCATTAAAATTGGAAAAGAAGCCAGTATAGAAAGTAATTTACAATTAAATATTGCCATAGGTGCCTTGGTCAAATTATGGAATATTGGCTTTCAAACAGCAAGAGTTCCTAATCAAAGCGAAATAGAAAAAGCCCTAGATTTAATAAATCCTCAACAAATTATCTTAGACGAGGATAAGAAAACGGTATTCTTAGAAAAAAAGGGAATGAGATTAGACCTAGGAGCCATTGCTAAGGGCTATTTTGCTGATAAATTAAAAGCTTTTTGGCTAGAAGAGGGCGTAAAGAACGGCCTGATAGATTTAGGGCGTAATATTCACACCATTGGCGGATCAAAGCAACATAATTTTGATTTTTGGCGGATTGCCATCCACAATCCTTTTCAAGAAAACTCATCCTATGCAATGCCTTTAGACGTTCGAAATAAAAGCATCGTAACATCTGGTACTTATGAAAAATTCTTGGTGAAAAATGATAAAAGATACCACCATTTACTTAGTTCTATCACTGGAGAGCCCCTTGAATCAGATCTTGTTAGCCTTAGTGTTATAGCGAATAGCTCCTTGCAAGCTGAAATTTTATCCACAGAACTTTTTTCCTTGCACACCAAGGAAATTATTGAGGAGATAAGTACTATAAACGAGACCGAAGTAATTATAATTGATAAGTTTAAGAAAATTGTAAGTTCTTTATGATAAATAAAATAAATTTGTTCATACATTTTTTAGGTTTTTGTGTTAATATATAAGGTAGTAAATAATTTTATCAAAATTTTGGGAGGACATAATGAAAAAAATCTTATCTTTCATTTTATCACTTGTGATTGTATTTTCTTTTTCTGCCTGTGGTGTTAACAAAAATGTGACAGAGGATCAAAAAGAGACAGACAAAAAAAGTGAAGAAACAAAAAAAGATAACAAAAAAGAAGAAACAAGTAAGACTGACAATAAAAAGAAAGAAAAAAAGGTAGTTTCTACTAGCGAGCTATTGAAAAATCTTCACGCTAGAAAGGCTATCGCTCTAGCAATAGATAAAGACCTTTTAATTGATATTATAGGTGACTCGGCTATTCCTTGTAACTACATTGTACCTAATGATTTTTCATTTAGTACACAGGATGAAGATTTTAGGACAAAATATCCTGACGGTTTTTTAAAGCATGATGCTAAAAAAGCAAAGGAAGAATGGGCTATTGCTAAAAAGGAGCTAGGATTTGATAAGGTAGAAATCGAAATTTTAACGTTTAATGGAGAAGATGCTGGAAAACTTATCGACAGCCTAGCTAACAGTTTAGAACAGAACCTAGAAGGTCTTAAAATTACTGCAAATCAGCAAAGTTTTGAGCAAAAGTCAGAGCAAACTACTGCCGGCGCCTTCTTAATTGACCTGCAAGGATGGTCACCAGATTATATAGACCCAATGGCGTTCTTAGGATTATTCAGCAAAGAATCAGCAAATAATTCCGGAAAATATAATAACAAAGAATTTGAAAAATTAATTGAAGAATCAAAGCAAACAACGGACTTTGATAAAAGGCTTGCTATATTGCAAGAAGCAGAAAAAATTCTACTAGAAGACGTAGCTCTTATCCCACTCTACCAAGATAGCGAAATGTACCTTGTTCGCCCGTACATTAAAAATCTTGTTAGAAACGACTTTAACACTGGCTTTGCTTTTAAATACGCTAGCACGGATAAGTCATACGAGGGTGAAAAATTAGTTAGTACACTAGGATCAGCAGATGGAGCCATCCTCGATGTCAATAAGGTAATGGATCAGTCATCAATAAACATACTCACTAATATTAATGAAGGTCTACTTAGCTTTGATAAAGAAGGCAAACTAAGTCCAGGAATCGCAAGTTCTTGGGAAGTATCCGAAGATAAAAAAGAATATGTCTTTTATTTACGTAATAGCAAGTGGTCTAATGGAGATCCAGTGACCGCAAGGGATTTTGTGGATTCTTGGCAACGATTAGCAGATAAAGAAACAAAATCTGAGTACACAACTATGCTTGAGACTGCAGGTATCAAAAATGCAATCAAAGTGATTAACGGTGAAGCAAAACCTGAAGAACTAGGTGTAGAAGCGATTGACGATTACACGCTAAAAGTGACCCTGGATAGGCCTGTCCCATACTTCTTAGACTTAATGGCATTCACCTGCTTCTTCCCTGTTAACAAGGACTTTATAGATTTATGTGGAGAAGATTACGGTACGTCAATCGATACGATTTTATACAATGGACCATATAAAATTACTTCTTGGGACTTAGGCTATGGTCTGGAATTTAGAAAAAATGAAAGCTATTGGGATCTTGCAAACATTGCCAATGATGGAGTGAAGTTTAGAATGGCAAAGGATTTAGAAACTGCCCTAGCAATGTATGACAATCATGATATTGATATTTGCCCACTGGATGGAGAAACAGCAGAGCAGCGTAAGAATTCTCCTGACTTTAGAAAATATAAGGTTTTTGCTATGTTTTACTTAGTTATAAACATGGATTTAGAAGTAGAATAAGGTTAAATAAAAAAGGAGTTCATGATGAAAAAGTTAATGACATTATTACTGACGCTTTGTTTTATCTCAGGTTCTATATTTGCAGATAAGACACCTGAATTTAAAGATTTAGATAAGGCAAAATGGGCTAAGAAGTACGTTGAAAAAGTAGCAGAATTAGGTATTGTTAAAGGTTACGAAAACAATCTTTTTAAACCAAATAAAGACATTACAAAATGTAATTCTATCTTGATGATGTACCGAATGATCAATGAAAAATCGTCAATAAGTAGCAATACAGAAAAAGAAATCTTAGACAAGTACAAGAAGCTAATGGATAAAAAAGACCTTCCTAGCTATGATAAAGTAAGGGAAGCAATTGGCTACTTTGTTGATAAGGGCATTATCAGTGAAGATTCTCTCGATACTTTCATGAAGCTTGATAAGGACAAGAAGAATAAGACTCAACGTAAGATTAGTCGTCAAGAAGTCTGCTATTTCCTAGGTGCCTTCCTAAATAAGGAATTAAACGGCAGTATCGATAAGAGCATCATCATTAACTTAGATGATATCAAGGATTCAGATAAAATAGACAGCAAGTACATGCCTTATATTTCTCTACTCCATGAGGAAGGCATTGTTGAAGGAGATAACAATAAAAACTTCAACCCAAAAAAATCAATTACTAGAGCAGAATTTAGTGCACTAATGTACAGAACACTAGAAGTCTTGGATAACGGAGACAAAAAGATTCCAACTGAAGTAGAAATAAAAAAAATAAATGCAGAAACTAAAGAAATTACCTTCTTCTATAAAGAATACAAAACCGATAAGAAAAAAATTATAACAGATGACATCGCTATTTATGTTGATGATGAAAAAGCAAGTTTTAATGATTTAAAAGTCGACATGAATGCTAAAGTAGTCTACGAAAAATATAGAGATAAAGAGAAAAAACCTAAACTCGTAGAAATTAGAGCAGAAAAGATAGATGAAGAAATTAAGAGTCTAGGTAAAGTCAAAAAAGTAGATAAAGATAGTGGCCTTATCTACTATGATGATGAGCATAGCACACAAACAGACAAACAGTTTGAAGTTGATAGAAGCATGAAAATTTACCTTGATGGCGATGAAATTCCAATCTCTAAGATTATGGAAAAACAGCATTTATCAGCACAGTACAAAAATGGAAAACTTGTTGCTGTTAAGCTGACTTCACAAAGCAAGCGATTCAGCGGAATCATCACCAATGTAAATAGTAATAAGAATGAAATTTCAATCGATGTTGATGGCAAAGTAAAAACTTACAATGTACCAAACAACTGTAGCATCAGCAAAGACGGGCACATTGAAGTTTTAAGTAACCTAAAAGTTGGTAACAAAGCTACTTTAACTAGTAAGTATGATAAAATTATTGTCATTGAAACAGAACCAAGTGTTCAATTCGGCGTTATCAACGGCATTTACAAAGGAACAGATGGTCAAAAAGCAAGAGTAGAGATCAGCTATGGCAACGGAGATGTAAAAACCTACCCTATAGAAAAAGATATTGACATTATCATCAACGGAAATGTTGCAAATCAAGTCTTTGACCTAAAAGTTAATAGCAATGTTACCCTGTATTTTGACGGAGAAGCTTTGAAAAAGATAGAAGCACACAGCTATGGCAACAAAATAGGTTTAGAGGGTTATATTAAATCAATAAACTACGGTAAAAACAGTATTACAGTAGAGGTTCTTAAGAATTCATATGGTAACGCTAAGTTCTCTTATGAACTGATGCTAAAAGATGCAAGTATTTTAGATATCAATAGCAAAAAAATCGGTATTGGCGATTTGAAAAAGTGGCAGAAAGTATTCTTCTACGGTTACAAAGATAAAAACTATAATAAAGATACTGTGTTAAAAGTGGAAAAATTAATTATTTTAGAAGAAGGCAACAAAAACAATTAGAACTTGGGGGAAAACATGAAAGTTTGTAAATTTGGTGGCAGCTCACTGGCAAACGCAGAACAATTTAAAAAAGTAAAGGCTATTGTCGAGGCAGATAAGGAACGAAAGTTTATTGTTCCTTCTGCCCCTGGTAGAAGAAATAACAAGGATTTTAAGATAACAGATATTTTATACCTATGCTATGAGCACGTTCAAAAAAGCGTCAATATGGACTATATCTATAGCATGCTAGAGGAAAGATATTCTGAGCTTGTGAAAGATTTAGGTCTTTCTTTGGACATCGAATACGAACTGGCAGAAATTAAAAAAGAGATTCTAAATGGAGCCTCAAAGGATTATTGTGCGAGCAGAGGAGAATACCTCTGCTCTCTTATTCTCTCAGAATATCTTAATATGCCGGTGGTATTTCCAGATGAATTAATCGTGATTCGTTCGGATGGAAAATTAGATGATAAATTAAGCTATGACAAGATTGCCGATGTTTTATCCGTATATGATAACGCGGTTATCGCCGGCTTCTATGGCGCAACAAAGATGGGTAAAATCAAGACTTTTTCAAGAGGCGGATCTGATATCTCTGGTGCAATTATTGCTAGAGGGGTCAATGCAGATATCTATGAAAACTGGACGGATGTATCTGGCTTTATGATGGCAGATCCAAGAATTGTTGGTAGGGAAAAAGGCATTCTAGAACTGACATTTAAGGAGCTAAGGGAACTTTCTTATATGGGCGCAAATGTCTTTCATGAAGAAGCGATATTCCCAGTCTATGGTACCGGCATTTCAATAAATATTCGAAATACCAATAAACCAGAAGACAAGGGAACCATGATAGTAGATGACAGAGATATTCATAAATATGGTCCTGTGACAGGTATTACAGCCAAAAAGAATTTTACGGTTATTGCCATAGAAAAAACGCTAATGCACAAAAACAAAAACTTTTACCAAGATGTCATCGGGATATTAAGCAAGCACGATGTAAGTTTTGAACACATCCCATCAAGTATCGACTCAATATCAGTGGTAATAAGTGATGAAGAAATCTCGGATAAGTTAGATCAATTAATGGAAGACATTGAAATGAAGCTTCAACCAGATAGCATACAAGCTCTTCCTAACATGGCTCTTGTAGCTGTAGTTGGTGCAGGTATGGTAAAAAGTAAGGGAATGGCAGCTAAAATCTTCACAGCCTTTGCCGATGCGGGCGTCAATATTCGAATGATTAATCAGGGATCCAATGAGCTTAGCATTATCATAGGCGTGGAAAATGATGACGTAGAAAATGCCATAAAAGGTATTTTCAGCGCTTTTGAACACTAAGATATAGGAGACACTATAAATAAAAAATAAGCACTCACTCAAGAAAGGATGGCAGTTATGAGAAGGATAAACATTGCACTTTTAGGATTTGGTACAGTGGGACAAGGCGTTTGGAACTTATTAAAAGAGAATGCAGAGCAAATAAAAGAGGCTCATCAAGTAGAGTTTTCAATTAAAAAGATTTTAGTACCTACCTTAGATAAGGATAGGGGCATAGCAGAAGCGAAAGCGTTTTTTACCACAGATTTTAGTGATATTGAAAATGATAAAGAGATTGACGTGGTAGTAGAATTAATTGGTAAAGCAGATAAGACCCTAGAATATATGGAACGCTCTATCAAGGCTGGAAAACACCTTGTATCAGCTAATAAGCACATCCTTGCTAGACATGGTTTAGACCTCTATAAACTAGCCGATAAAAAAGAAAAAATGATACGATTTGAAGCGAGTGTCTGTGGAGCAATACCTATTGTAAATCTAGTGACAGAGTCTATGTCAGTAAATAAGATCAATAAGGTCATGGGCATCATGAATGGCACTTCTAACTTTATCCTATCAAAAATGGATAAAGAAGGTTCATCATACGAAGATGTCTTAAAAGAGGCTCAAGAACTTGGTTATGCCGAATCTGACCCTACGGATGATGTCAAGGGCTTTGATGCTGCCAATAAGATTGCCATACTAGCATCCCTAGCATTCAATAGCTCTTTTGATATTAATAAGGTTTTAATTAAGGGAATTGATGAGATTACAAAGGATGATTTTGATAGAGCAAATAAAGAAAACTGTACCATTAAGCTAATTGCAGGAGCTGAAAAAACAGCAGATGGAGTTGCCATCAGCGTAAAGCCTTGTTTTGTCAAAAGAGACCACCCTCTGGCAGCTGTTGGTGATGCCTTTAATGCAGTATTCTTAGATACTAATTGTGCTGGGGATATGAGTATTATGGGTAGAGGCGCAGGTTCTCTTCCTACGGCAAGTGCTGTAGTGGGCGACCTAATCGACATCTCACTTAAAAAAGATGGAAAAGCAGACTATTCTTTATCTGAAAGATTATCTCATAATATTAAACAAGTTGATATGTCAGGAGTCGAGATCAAAAACTTTGAGGTCATAGAATAAATGTAGGACAAAAAACTAGCTTATTTTTCAAAGCTAGTTTTTTTTACTATTCACCATATTTCACATTATAATAAATATAATTCAAATAACGCTCATAGCATGCTTTAAAAGCATCTTGCAATTCGTTAGGATATAGGAGTTTAAAATCAGATTTATCACGGATACAAGCCAGTTCTCTTTGTGCTATTGGCAGGTCTTTTCTTGTATTATTTAAAAAATGAAAATAAGGATTACCTTCATCTAAATCTAAAAGGCCTAAAACCATAGCACCTAGATAACTGGAGTTGATTGACTTTTTATCAAAGTCCTTCAAGCTAGCTAAAAACTCTTTATCAATCAAGGTCTTAGCCTTTTTATTTGCCCATATGATATAAGGTGTCTTATATAGCCTCTCAGTAGATTCTACATCATCTGCATTGATATCATAAGCCATCTCAATAAAACCATGCCTATTTGGTGCTAAATACGGTAGGTGGTCGCCATAGTAAATAAATAGAACGGGTTCATCCAAAGTCTTAAAATAATCTGTTAAAGTCTTTATCTGCTCATCCATATCTCGTATTCCCGTAAAATAGGTCGCAAAAATATCCTTATATTCCTCGCTTAAAGGAGACTTGGTGCTAAAGTTTCTATCAATCTTTTCCTCTGGATATTTTTCTGGCGGGTAGGCACCGTGATTTTGTATGGTAACGCAGTACTCAAAAAGTGGCGTTTTCTTATTTCTATTTTTAAAGACTTCCATCAATGTATTAGTGGTATCCTCTTCACTCATAAAATTAGCATAATATGTGGGTTCTATGAAATCATCTTTAAAGATAGTTTGCTGAAAACCAAAATGTTCGTAGACATTTTTTCGATTATAAAACCATGTTTCTCCAGGGTGAATACCAATACTATGATAGCCTTCTTCATTAAAGACGCCCACAATAGACGGCATAGCTTTTCTAACTGTTCGGAATGAAACGATGGTTGTATCATTTAATAGAGAACTGACATTACCAGTCAAGACGTCATATTCTGTGTTTGCGGTTCCCCCGCCAAAACTAGAAACTACTATGTGCCCGCTAATCAGCGCCTCTTTTTCTAGTTCCTTGTAACTTTTCATAGGGTCATTATCCTTTTCAAAATCAAAGAAACCCGTTCTTGAAATATCTGAATATGCCTCCCCCATTATCATCACCACATTAATCTTCTCTTTCTGTGATTTGCTATTAGCCTCCACCTTATGAGCAGCAATATATTCTTTCATTTCTTTCTTATCAAAATGCTCCGGCTTTTTAAATTCGTCCATGCTCATAAAATGCATAAAAGAATAAATGACGCCCTTTTGGTTATAGTTTGCTGTTAAATTATACTTACTTTCTGTTAAGGGTAAATTATCCCATATAGAAGAAGACTGATAAAGCGGATTAAATAATGCACCTAGAATAATAAGTGAGAGAACAGGCATGATTAGTCTAAGCTTTTTTGAAGGCTTTACAAAGCACAATAGGTAAATCGCCAGATTCATAAAAACTAGTATAATGAATAAATATAAGATTAATTGGTAATCTACGTTATATGAGTTCCCCTTGGTAATATTGATTGCCTCTTTTCCTAGTTTTAAGTCAGCAGGCACTACCGGATCATCACGAAATAGTATTTTGTAGCGATTCACTATAGAGAAAATGGAGAAAAATAAGTAGCTAAGATTGGTCGCTACATACATATTAGCACTTAGGTAGTAGAGTATTAGCGATACAAAGAAGATAGGCAAGAAGTTTAATAAAGGCATCAGGTAGGAACCTTGCCTTGCTAAGAAAATGATTTCACCCATTGAATTTGGCTGTAAATACAATACCCAAGCTGTTAATCCTAGCGCAAATAGGCATATAAAAATAAAGCGAAGCCATGGCATGTTCTCAGTTTTTTCTCGTATTCTCGTTTTCAATCTATACTCCTTATAAAATCCTGTTTTCATAATAAATTAAAGCTATTTTATTGTAATAGAAAATCCAAATAATTGCAAAATTTTTTTAGTAGAATTTTAGTAAAAACAAGCATTTTTGAATTTTAATAAACAAAAACTAGAAAAAATACATAAATAATGGTAGAATAAGCTTTAAGAAAATCGTTTTTAGTAAGTATAGAATATAAATTAGTAGAATGTGTAAAGAGGTAAAATGAGATGAAAAAATATAATGTAGCAGTATGCGGTGCCAGTGGAATGGTTGGCAATATGATGCTGAAGGTCTTAGAGGAAAGAAGCTTTCCTATTGAGAATTTAAGAGTCTTCTCCTCTGCCAAATCAGCAGGTAAGGAGATAGAATTTAAGGGGAAAAAGTATATTTTAGAAGAATTAAAGGAAGATTCCTTTGATGAAAAAATAGATATCGCCCTCTTTTCTGCTGGTGGTAGCGTCAGCGCTAAATTCGCCCCTATCGCCGCTAGCAAGGGTTGCGTGGTCGTTGATAATTCTAGTCACTTCCGTATGGATGATGAGGTTCCCCTAGTTGTGCCAGAGGTAAATCCTGAGGATATCAAAAAGCACAAGGGCATTATTGCCAACCCCAACTGCTCTACCATACAGTCTGTTTTACCGCTAAAACCACTGTACGATAAATACGGAATAAAACGAGTGGTGTATTCTACCTATCAAGCCGTTTCTGGTGCTGGCGTAGCTGGCTATAATGACTTAAAAGAAGGAATAGATGGTAAAGAACCTAAGAAGTTTGACTACCCTATCGCCTTTAATTTGATTCCACAAATTGATGTCTTTTTAGATAATGGCTATACCAAAGAAGAGATGAAAATGGTAAACGAAACGAAAAAAATTCTGGGCGATGAAAATATTCACATTACAGCTACTACTGTTAGAGTCCCAGTGTATAATTCACATAGTGTTGCCATAAATATTGAGCTTGAAAAAGACTTTGATTTAGATGAAGTAAAAAAACTGATTGCCGATTACGACGGCTTGGTTCTCTATGATGACATTGAGAATAAAAAATATCCTATGCCTATTATAAGCACAGGTAAAGATGAGGTGTTTGTAGGTAGAATCCGACGTGATTTTAGCCAAGAGAATACGCTAAATCTATTCTGCGTAGCGGACAATATCAGAAAAGGCGCCGCTAGTAACGCCGTGCAAATAGCTGAGAAGTTAATAGAAAATACACTCTAATTGCTTTCTTTGCTAGAGATTATTGGGGCACAAGGTCTTTTATTTGATAGCCAATGAATTCTTCTAATTCGTTGATGTATTGAATAAAGGCTTGTGTCCATTGTTCTATGTCTTTTAATTTTTCCTCACCAAATTTTTTGACTGCCTTTTTGGCAATATAATTCATTCTTTCTTCTGCACCTACATACTGATCTTCTATGACCAGTCTGTCAGCAATACAGAGAACATCCTCTTCATTAATATCAAGTCCTCTATGAACTACTTTGTGAAAGGTATGATTACGAATCGTATCTGCCACTTCCTCTAAACCAATACTAGCTAAATACTCAGCACCAACCCGCTCGTGTTTGCTGTGAACCCTTGCGATATCATGCAAAGAGCCTGCAGAAATAACAAGAGGAATATTTAAGTCTGCCCCCTTAGCATTAAGTGCCAAAGCAATCGCCTCTGCTACACTAGATACCGCAGCACAGTGCCTTTGGACGTGTTCTGGCGTAGCATAGCTAGCCATAATTTCAAAACATTCCTCTTTACTTGGATAATCATGTGCTTTATATTTTTTATTCTCTTTCAATATAACTATTTACCTCACATACGATAAGCTGATCCTCTTCTTCCGGATTGTATAAATCGACCATCTTGGTACTAGCCATGTGAACATCTTTATTCAAGTAGTCTTGAATCACAGGCTCTAGCCAATCCATACGCCAAGGCGTAACAAATTCGCCCTCTATTTTATTCCCATCCACATCAAAGATGAGTTTTTGCTCCCTTAAGGAACAAGGAATGCTATCCACGTCCTTAATAGTAACCTCATAAAATCGTTTTGCCACTACTTTCTTTTCCTCTTCTTCTGGAATAATAAACGGTGTTTCACTACCCATATTGTGAGCTGGTTTTCTCATACAGTGGGTTTTGCAACCGATAGAACAATCTTTACACATTTCACTTTGTCCGACGGGATCCGTTGCGTGATAATTTTTTTCTACTACATGCTTAGCCAAAATAATCATCTCCTTCATATTCTTCCACTTCAGCACTAAAATAAATACACTGCCATCTACCCTTGGTATACTCCTCAGCCTTTTCAAGCATTTCATCTAAAGAATCAAAGTTTTGTATTTCACCACTTGAATACATGTTGATTTTATTGACTTCCATAAACCATTTATCGTTCTCTTCATTATACCAAACCAAGGTATCATCTGCCTTGTTAAAAAACTGAGTAATCCCCTTGTCAAACTCCTTCTTAAAGTCCTCTGCTACAGGGTCTACTAAAGGCATAAACACTCTATTTATCTCTAGGTCAAAAGCCTTATCATCGGCAACTCTTTTAGCAATAAATCTGTCAAACTTTGGCTCCACCTTTAACTTGTCACCAGCGATTTTTAGCATGTGTTTTACGGCATCGATAACGTAAATAAATACTTCGCCATCTTCAATGGCAAACCTACCCTCGAGTTCAAACATGTCATCTTCAAGATAAAAGTCTACAGATTTACCGTCCGCTTCTTCAAAAAAATTCGAATCCTTTATATCTAGCATCTTCTAACCCCTTCTACTTAGCATTAAATTCTAATAGTTCTGGGTTTTCAAATATATTTCCTTTTAGCTCAAAGCTATCTGCCATATAAGGCCCGCCCATTGCAATCGTTCCGTTATTATCTAGCAAAATAAAGCCAGCTATTTCCTCACTCCAAATTACCTGATAGGTACCGGTATCACTCTTCACGACATCACCTTCAAAAATCTCTTTTTGATTGTTATCATACCATCCCGTGCTCTGTAATGGGAATAACTGTGTTGGATCTTCTTGATTTTTAAAATCATATATTAACAAACTACCATAAGAAAGATAGCCATATATTGTTTTTTCAATATCGCTTTTGCCCTCTTGCTCTAGGTCTTCTGGTGTGTACATTTTTTTATTTTCATCATCCCATGCTCTAAATCTAAAATCTCTCATCAACTATCCTTTCACTAAAATATATAAGATATAGGTGCCATCTCTTGACAGCACCTATATGAATTAATTATTTAAAATACGCCTTTTGCCTTTTGTTCTTTAATTGCATTAAGAACTTTTTCAGGCGTCAATGGCATTTCAGTAAATCGTACGCCAATTGCATCGTATACCGCGTTGAAAATAGCTGGAATAGTAGGCTGAATTGGACCTTCACCAGACTCTTTTGCACCGTATGGAGCAGATGGGTCATACGCTTCTACAATGTTAGCATCAATCTCAGGCATATCAAGTGCTGTAGGCATCTTGTAATCATGCAGCGATGGGTTTAGGAATCGTCCATCAGGAGCAATGGTCATTTCCTCATATAGAGCTTGACCCATACCCATTTGGATAGAACCATGTACCTGTCCTTCTACACTTTGAGGGTTGATTGCAACACCGCAGTCTCCTGCCTCTGTAATCTTAATTACGTTAACCTTTCCAGTATCTAGATCAACATCAACTTCAGCAATCTGAGCACTGAATCCAAAGGTTGGAGAGTGACCGATGTTACCACCCTGCTGGATACCTTTTCTTCTAGGTGGCGTAAACTGACCAGTCTTTGTAAGAGGACCATTTGTTTGGATGTAAGAAGATACTACATCTATCCAAGGAACTCTCTTGTTTGGCTTGTAAATATTATAGAATTCGCCGCCTTGAATCTCAACTTCGTCTCCTCTAATACCAAGCATACCAGCAGCAACTGGCTTTAACTCCGCATTTATCTTTTCAGCAGCCTGTCTGATAGCCCAACCTGTTGCAAATGTTAGACGTGATGCAAAAGTACCAAGGTCAAAAGTAGAAACCTTTGTATCTCTTGGGATAACTGTAACGTCCTCTGTTTTTACACCAAGTGTTTCAGCAGCCATCTGTGCCATAACCATATCAACACCCTGACCAATGTCAGTAGCACCACAGTATACTGTTACAAGGTTTTCTTCATCTACCTTAATTGTAGCTACTGTATGTGGCTTGTATGATAGATATAATGTGTATGATGTACCTGAAATGTAGTAACCACCAGATAAACCAATACCTTTACCAAATGGTAGTTTGCCGTGTTTTTCTTTATATCCTGATTTTTCAACGCACTCTGTTAAACACTTCTTGTACTCACTGTGAGGTACGTACATTTTACTCATTGCTGTGTAACCAGATTCTACTGCGTTAAGCATTCTGATTTCGTATGGGTCCATACCAAAGTGTGCAGCAGCTTGGTCAAGCATTTGCTCCATAGCAAATCTAGGCTGAACACCACCAAGTCCTCTAAACGCACCACATGTTGGCTTGTTAGTGTAGATTCTCTTACCATCGAATCTTACGTTAGGAACTTTGTAAGGAATGTGTATCATTGATGCTGTATAGAATAATACAACGATACCCCAACCAGCGTAAGCACCACCATCCATTAGGTTAGTGAAATCACAAGCTGTAATCTTACCGTTTTTATCAAAACCCAACTTCATCTTCATGTAGCATGGGTGTCTTCCGTTGTTTGTAGCAAATACTTCACTTCTATCGTAAGTGATTTTAACTGGTCTACCAATTTTTCTTGATAGGATAGCAGCACAGAAGTCCGCCTGTGATGCAACACCCTTACCACCAAAACCACCACCGATTAGTGGAACAGTGATTCTAATTTTGCTTAATGGCATTTCCAATACTTTTGCTAATTGTTGGTGAGTGTAGTGAGGCACCTGACAAGTAGCGTATAAGTGCAATTTTCCTGTTGCTACATCAAAGTCAGCTAGAGCAGATTGTGGCTCAATAAAGCCGTGGTTTACATAAGAAGAATAGTAATCTTGCTCTAATACGTAGGCAGATTCCTCAAAAGCTTTATCTGGATCACCATAAATCTGAACACCCTCATAACTAATGTTGTTAGGGCTGTCTGCGTGAATTCTTAAATCATCTCTCTTAACCGCTTCTCTAGGGTCAACAAGAGCCTCTAATACTTCATATTCTACTTCAATAAGTTCTAATGCCTTCTCTGCAATTTCTTCTGTCAAAGCGGCAACCGCTGCAACAGGTTCTCCCCAGTTTCTTACCTTGCCTACTGCTAGAGCATGTTCGTTTGCATTGTGAGGCACGATACCATAAGGGATTTTACAGTCATCGCCAGTCGCTACCGCTAATACGCCATCAAGTTCTAATGCCTTGCTGTAATCAATTTTAATAATATTAGCGTGTGCGTGCTTACTTCTAAGAAGTTTTCCATATACCATTCTTGGTAATGTTAAGTCATCAGTATACTGAACTTGTCCTTTAACCTTAGCAGGACCATCTGGTCTACGAATACTACGACCAACTTCAGTAAATTCTTTTGTATAATCTTTATAGTTATTATATCTATTTGATACTTCATACATTTTACCCATTACTTAGCCTCCTTCTCTTGAGACGCTTTCGCATAATCTTCTATAGCGGCTAAGATATTGATATATCCTGTACATCTGCAAGCATTACCAGCAATAGCAGTCTTGATTTCCTCTCTTGTTGGGTCAGGATTTCTATCAACTAAAGCCTTTGCAGAAAGAATCATACCTGGCGTACAGAAACCACATTGTACCGCACCGTGATCTAAGAATGCGTCTTGGATAGGGTGTAGAGTTCCATCTGGATTAGCAATACCTTCAATTGTAGTGATTTTCTTGCCTTCTGCAGCTATCGCTAACTTAATGCAAGAAAGTTCAGGTTCGCCATCAATTAGTACAGTACAGCTTCCGCAGTCGCCCTGTCCACAACCCTTCTTTGTTCCTGTTAAGCCTACTTGCTTACGGATAACATCCGATAAAAGGTCTGTAGGTGAAATAAGAAGTTCATGGTCTTGACCATTAATATTAAGTGTTACTATTTGTTTCATCTTTACACCTCCATTGCCAATTCATATGCTTTTTTAGTTAATCTCTTAGCTAGAGCACCTATTACATCTTTTCTGTATTCAGCTGTTGCTCTAATATCTGTAATTGGTTTTGCTTCGCTTTGAGCAGCTTCTGCAACCTTTTCGATTAACTCGTCATTTAATTCTTTGCCAATGAGTAATTCTGGTGCTTTTTCTGAAATAAGTGGTGTAGGAGCTACTGATCCCATTACCATCTTTACATCCTTGATTGTCTTTTTATCCTCTTCAAGAACGATGTTTACCGTCATAATTGCACAATCAATTTCCATCGCATTTCTTAAACCAATATGACCGTATTCTGATCTTGAATGAGCCTGTGGTTTTGGAATAAATACCTTCGTTACCATTTCATCTGATTCCAAAACATTTTTACGGTTACCAAGAATAAAGTCCTCTATTTTGACTCTTCTTTCGCCTCTCTTGCTTTCCATAATTACTTCAGCGCCAAGTGCAACCAAAGGAGTATGAGTTTCTCCAGCTGGAAGTGAGTGGGCAATGTTACCCCCGATTGTAGCCATAGTTCTTACTTGATATGAGCCAAGTTGATCTGCTGAAAAACAAAGTGAATGATAGTCTTTGTCCAGCTCTTTAGAAGCGCCAATTGTAGAAATTTTAGTGCCTGCACCTATTTCTACGCCATCAGCGGTAAAGTTGATACCTTTTAATTCTTCGATGTCAGCAATGTTAATCACATGCTCTGGAGCAATCATCTTTTCCTTTAGCATTATTACTAAATCTGTTCCTCCAGCCAATATTTTTGCCTTATCACCAACATCATGCAATAAATCTAAAGCCTCTGCCTTAGTTTTAGGAGCATGATATTCATAATTACACAAAATATTCATACAAAACTCCCCCTTTCAAAAATTACGTACGTTAATTTT
>PDWI01003108.1_pt1 | contig 23896 bp, 23 predicted proteins | sample 1430891 | NCBI WGS metagenome assembly PDWI01 (sample SAMN01162508, study PRJNA174530) | Oral metagenome, whole genome shotgun sequencing project. | biome: Marine environment; feature: Marine mammal; material: Swab sample of the gingival sulcus; isolation source: swab sample of gingival sulcus... | reverse complement strand
TGTGGGATTGCTTTCTTCTCCCTTGCGAGACCGATTCGGAATTTTCCGCACCCTGGACTTTTACAATATTGATGAACTGTGTTCCATTGTAAAACGCTCGGCCAGCCTCCTTGATACGAAAATTTCCGACCAGGGAGCCATAGAACTTGCCAAACGATCCAGAGGCACCCCCAGGATTGTCAATCGTCTGCTCAAACGGATCAGGGATTATTCCCAGGTGCGCTCCGATGGTGTCATCTCAAGTGAAAATGTAAAAAAGGCATTATTGCTGGAAGGTATTGACGAGCTGGGGCTGACCCGCCTGGATCGCCAATATTTATCCACCATCATTGACTTTTACGGCGGCGGCCCTGTGGGAGTTGAGGCCATTGCCGCCACCCTCCAGGAAGAGCCGGATACCCTGGTGGATGTGGTAGAACCCTTTTTATTGAAAACCGGGCTGGTATTGAGGACGTCTAGTGGAAGACGTGCCTCTGATGCTGCCTGCAGACATGTAAAGAAATATCGTGAGAAATAATTTTTTATCGGACATATTCCCATTGGAAAACTGGCAGTATATTGTCATTGTTGTTCTGTTGTTTATCATTCCTGCCTCTGGAATTGCAAAGATTCAGGAAGATTCTGTACCTGGTGCGAAGAGCGCTCTTTCATCCATTCTGCTCATCCCGGAAGACGGTACGGCCATTGTGGTGGATAAAAGTATCCAGACCCTGTTTTTATATGCGCCTTGTGATAAAACAGATACCCCTGAAGCTGTGCCGGCACAAAAAATACTGACCTTTCCCTGCTCCACAGGCGAGGTAGCAGGCCCGAAAAAGCAGCAGGGAGATAAAAAGACTCCCGAAGGAATTTATTTCCTGGAAGATGAGTATGAAGACCAATACCTGTCTCCTGTATATGGAACAAAAGCCTTTCCCACAGATTACCCCAATTATATAGACAGGCAGCAGGGGAAAAACGGTTCTGCCATCTGGATTCACGGAACAGACAAGCCATTGCGTCCCATGACTTCCAATGGTTGTATTGCATTGGAAAATGACAATATCATGGCCCTGGCAGAAAAAACCTATTTGAATAAGACCCCTGTGATTATTACCGACCAGCTCCGGGAATGTCCTTTGGAAGAACTTGAAGCCCAAAAAAAACAGGCACAAGACTTGATCCATACCTGGCTTTCCACCATGGAATCTGCTTCTTACCATGAGTATCTGGCCTGCTATTCCTCTTCCCACATGCCAGATATGTTCTGGTGGAATCAATGGGAACAACTCAGACAAAGGGCAAAAGAAGAAAAACAGGCCATTGCCCTGACAACGCGCAACATGGGTATCTATCAGCATCAGGACGTAACCGTAGCCATCATGGAATTGTATCTGAATACAAAATCCACTTCCATATTACTGGGAATCCGCAAGCTGTTTTTACAAAATGAGGGAAACAGCATGAAAATTATTGGTGATGTTTACCAGAGCAAACCGCCCCGTTTTGCAAGGGACGCTTCTCCGTTGATTGCAGCCGCCAACCTGTTGCTGGACAAACAATTGGAAATTGTGGAAGTGGAAAACACGGTCAAAGAGTGGCTGAAAGCCTGGTCAGACAAGAATATGCAAGCCTACGAGGACTTCTACACACCGGATTTCACAGCAGACGGTCTTTCCCGGCAGGAATGGTTCCGGCGAAAAAAATTTTTGGCCCGCCGCTATAAAAACATCCAGGTAACAGGAGAACGATTTACAATTACCAAAAACAAGAATATTATGGTGGTACGCTTTTTTCAGAAATACCGCGCCACCGGATTTTCAACCGATGGATATAAGGAATTACAACTTGCTCATATCGGAGGATCATGGAAGATATTTCAAGAGATTTGGAAAGGGAAATAGCCAATGCAAGGCCGAAACTCCCGAAAAAATCAAAAAAGCAAAAAATTCTGATTCTGTCTCCCGATGGAAAGATTCGTTCAGGATGGTATTTACGGTTTTGTAATCGTGTGTTACTGATCCTGGCGGCCATTGCCTTGACTAGCTGCATTGTCTTATATTTTATGTACAATGCCATCCAGACAAAAAATTTGCATATTATTCAAGAGCTTGATCACATGGGAGACACCTATCAGGATCTTCTTCATGAAAGGGAAACCCTCATGGCTCGCCTGTTTCTGCTGCAAAAGGATATGGCCCGGACACCATCGAAAAAGCAGAAAAGCAAACCGACCACGCCCCCAAAAGAGAAAAGTACCTGGGAAACCGTACCTGAAACCCCACAGGTTTCTTCTGGGGAAAACTCTGAAAACTCCTTACCGTCGGCCAAACCATCTGCTCCTGCAATCGTAACCGTACAAAAATTTTCCATTGAAAAAGCCCCGGAGGACGAATCAGGAGTAAAAAAAATCATCGTCAAATTTAATATTCGAAATGTATCAAAAAATGTCGGAGATGTATCAGGCTGGCTTTTTGCAGCAATCAAACCCAGGCAAGGCACAGATCAGGATTGGCTGATATCCCCGAAAAGTTCCATAAAAGATGGAGTGCCAGTAACACCGGAAAAGGGGCTGTCTTTTTCCATAGCCCGGTTCAGACCTGTCAAATTGATGTTGGAAACGGAAAAGGAAATTGATTTTTTCCATGAAGCCGTGGTGTTTGTCTTTGATAAGAAAGGCACACTAATTACCCAAAGTGTATTTGGAATTGACCAGACAACCATTACCGGGAATTAGGCAGGCAGAGATCATGACAGGCTATTCACATTCCAGGAATCACACCAGTCTTTTCCGGGAAAAGCATCCTTTGATATTCTTCCTTCTGGTTCTTGTTTTCTGGACATTGAGCCAAAGTCATGGACTTTGTGCCCAAAGATCCCATACGGTTTATTTTGAAGGATGCGAAAATGAGCTTCACGTTTACAGGATTCAGGGAGATCACCCAGGAAAGACTCTTTTGATTGTGGGGGGCATCCAGGGAGATGAACCCGGAGGATTTCTTGCGGCGGATTTTTATGCGGATTTTTTTCTGGAAGTCGGCAATCTGATTGTGGTTCCCAGAGCCAATTTCCCGTCTATTCTCAAAAACGAGCGCCAGATCAACCAGGACATGAACCGCAAATTCATGAACGATAATACGGACAATTATGAGGCGTCTGTGGTTACTATACTCAAAAAACTGATCTGTGAAAGTGATTGTTTTTTGAATCTTCACGAAGGTTCTGGAATTTATTCTCCAGAGTGGGAAAATGAGAACCGAAATCCCAAACGATTCGGACAGTCCATCATTGCCGATGATACCCACCTTGTTACGGATGACAACACTCCAGGAATCGACCTGAAAGCAATGGCGTTACAGGTAATACCAAAAATAAACGCAGGCATTTCAGATCCCCGGCTGCATTTTCATTTTAATAACCATCGGACAGAAGCCACCGACTCTCTGCATAAAGAGCAGAGAAAATCTGCCACATATTACGCCATGAAGGTCTGTAAAATTCCAGGGTTCGGTATAGAATCTTCCAAAGCTCTTCCCCTGAATCAAAAAGTCCGGCAGCATATTGACGCCATCAACGGTTTTATGGAGCTGCTTGGTATCATCCCCCAGACTCCGGGACTGGATCTGAAAAAGCCCCAGATGCAGTATATGATCATATCTGTCAACGGCTCTCTTCCTGTGGTGGTGGAAAAAATGCAGCACCTGGGCATCCGCAAAGGAGACACCGTTGAAGTACTTGATATTGTGGCCAATTATCAAAGGGGGCTGAGTGCGGATATTATCGGAGCCGGCAATGAGTTCAACGATTTGAAAAAGAAAATCCAGATCCTTGAACCCACCAGAATTGTGGCAAAAAAAGATTTTTATCCCTGCGGTTCCGTATTTCTGGATTTCACGGACACACCAGCACAGAAACCTTTACAGATTGCATCTTCAGACAACAAGAATCTTCCGTTCCAATATAAATTGAAAATCAATGGAAAAACCCGTATGGCAAAAGACCGGGAACACATTGTCTTACACCGGGGCGATACCATGATCATAGAAGATATTGTTGGCAGTAAGCTCGATCCTTCCGCCTACGTGGTCAATTTCAAGGGATTTGTGGGCAATACATCCCGAAATACAGGAGAAGATCGGGGCTATCTCATTGACACCGGAAAAAATGTTTTCATGCCCCGGTATTCTGTCCATAAAAAAGGGCGGCAATATCTGGTCAAAACAACATTGAAAAATAAAGAAATCAGTAGATTATATATAGAAATTAACAGACAGGCAAGCCTGACTACCAGCCAGAAGGAGGCATCAAGTAATGAAAAAAAATAAACAAAACCTGTCCATTCTTGATAAGGATCTGACCATAGACGGCTCCATATCCAGTACCGGGACCCTGATCATCAAGGGCAAGGTAAACGGTACCATTGAAGGGCAATCCCTTCTCATAGCCCAGGAAGGGCAACTGATTTCCAGTATGGCCAACGTGGAAAACATGACCATTGGAGGGAAATTCCAGGGGGAAATGTCCGTGTCAAAAGAACTTGTCATCCTGTCCACAGGCACATGCACAGGAAAGGTGGAATGTAAGGATCTCATCGTTGAAAACGGGGGAATCCTCAACGCCGAAGTTACCTGCAAAACCAACATGAATGTTCCTGAAGTGGAAAAGATGAAACAGATTCCAAAAATCAAGGAATCGGAAAAACAGATTAAATTATGATCGAAACTTTCGGGGTACTTTTACACCCCAAAAAAGCCACGCCCAAAAGAGCGTGGCTTTTTTGAGAAATACTGCGTTTGTACCCCATTCTTGGTTGTAGGCTGATCTGGAGGATGGCATCCCCAGTCGGCCTGTGACCGTTATATCTATTTCGTTTTTTTCATTTTATGATTCGTTTTGGTATATATATATTGTTCAAGTATTTTTAATGATTCGTCAACAGATTGTGTATGTGTCTGAAGTACCAGATCGGGATGTTCAGGTCGTTCATAAGGAGAGGATATTCCCGTATATTCTTCAATCAAACCAGCCGTAACCTTGGCATACAAACCCTTTACATCCCGTTGACGACATATCTCCAGAGGACAGTCGATAAAAATTTCATGATAATACGGGCCAATGATTTCACGGCAAAGCTCACGATACTCCTGCATGGGTGAAATACAGGCGCAAAGACAGATATGTCCTGCCTGGGAAACCAGGGCAGCAACGTGGGCAATGCGGCGGACATTTTCACGCCTTTCTTCCAGGGAAAAACCCAAATCTGCACATAATCCGCGACGCATCATGTCTCCATCCAGAGTCATAACACGCATACCAGAGGTAAGCAGATGTTTTTCTGCTCCAAAGGCCAGGGTGGTTTTGCCTGCCCCGGACAGTCCTGTCAGCCAGAAGACCGCACCTTCATGACTCTGTACAGATGCCGTTTCTGATGCTCTGGAATTGATATTGTGGTTAGCGGATTGAATGGGCGTTTTTTGATCACAGAACATTATTTTTCTACCTGTTGCACCCCAAGTTGTTCTGCCATTGCCAGAGTCAATACATCATTTTCTATTTCCTGCAAGGAGGCGTTTCCTGCTGCAAGAAGGGCGTGTCTTTTTTGCTCATTTTCAATTTCTTCTTCAAAAGATTGTGTATCACAACGCCATACAGAAGAACCTACATGACGATCATTATCCAAAAACTCATATACATCCTGAGTGGGAACAGGCAAAGAGTGTATTTTTTCGCAAGAATAGCCTAAAAGACGCATTTCATGCCAGCATAAATACTCAATAGACTTAATAAAATCATCAGACAGGGACTTGCGCCACGCATCAACAGAACGGGTAAAAATACCAGGCCCCCTGTCCTCAAAAGAGCTGTTGTTTGTCCATGCCTTGTCCTGGCTTGATGAAGCAAAGCCTGTATTGCCCAACATGCAGTCTTCAAAGGGAATACCAAGAAAATCACAAATTTTTTTGCCCCATGTTTCAGGAGAAGCTACCACTTGTTCGTAGGGCAGCATCAAGGCATCTTCGGGAAACTCTGCCATAAAGGCAAAGGCCCAGGCAAGATGAGTTCTCCATGCCCTCATACGTGACAAAAAGTGGATATTGCTTCCGGCATTATTCTTCTTTCCACCCACAATACGAGAGGCAACAATGGCCCGTGGATCACGAAAGGGAAAAATGAATTTTGCCTCAGGAAAGGCTTTTTTGAGGGGGCGGGCAAATTCAATGACATAGTTATCCTTAAAAGCAACAAATGGCTGTTTTGAGGTGGCATTGGTTTCTATTACCTTGTTGATGGCATCATATACGGTTTGGACATCTTTGTAAAAATCAGGTTCTACAGTCAGAGGGCTGTATTTATAAGATCTTTGGGAGACATCTTTTGCATAGGTAAAAAAGTATTTTGAAATATCTGATACCTTCAAGTCAGAATTCTGGATGTGCTCAGATAATTTTCTGCGGTCAGAAGAAAAATAGGCATCATACAAGGGTTCATCATAAGCGATATTGTGTTCTATACTCTCAGCGATATTAGAACGATGGGCTTTGAAGATGCTTTCCTGAGAATCAATCAGGGCTGCTGAACAAAAAGGAGATGAAGAGAGAATTCGTGCCGCCAGGGTTGTTCCGGCACGCGCGACTCCTATAACAAAAACAGGGGTATTTTTGGTATTCATATCATGGTTCCTTATTATAATTTAATTAATAAAATCAGTACCAACGGTAAATTTGGGTTCCCATTTTCCACTGGTATTTTTTGAAAAAAGTCTTTTATTTACATATTTGTCAACAACTTCCCAAAATTCTTTTATGGTAATATCAATATATTCACAATAGGCATCAATATATTGCTGTCCGCATTTTCCATCATATTCTTGTACATACCAGATGGCATCTTCCCTGCTCAGACGACCCTCCCGGATGTCATAACAGGCTTCATCTGTAGCAAATCCAAACCCAAGTTTCAAATATTTCAGCATTTGATTTACAAAAACAGAATCATCGTCAAGGGCAGAAAACCGTCTGTATCTACCCATATCATGCAAATTTTCTGTCATACGGCCTCGTAAGCCACGGGCTATGGAAAAATCAGCATTGCCCACTTGCGACCAATTTTTCAGATAATATTGGAGCCAGATGGCGGTGATGGATTTTTCCTGGATTTTTTTTACATCAGGGAATCGATACATCCAAAGTGTATCAGGTGGGAATTCATTTGCTGGCAATGCATCAAGAGAACTCTCTTTTAGTGTATTCGTAGAGATTATATTACAGGCATTTCCCAATATATCCATATCTTTACAGGTGCCTAAAGTAAGTGCTGCATTTTCTCCCTGGATAATCAATGGAATGTCAAATTTTTCTGCTATATGGAAACTGGATGCATATAAGGCATGTTCTGCATAGTTCGCTGTATTGCCAAGTGTACGAAAGGCATATCTGGATAGTTTTTTTGCGATGACAGGATCAGGCTGTATTTTGATTATATCAAATCCCAGCCGGGCCAGATTGTCGATATTATGTTGCCCTATGGATGTGATGTTGTTTGGTACACCATTAACGAGGAGTGGATGCAGCCCAAGTTTTTCTTTTGCAATGACAGCCTGGAATGTACTATCTTTACCACCGCTTACACCAATAATACAATTATACGGTGTGTCTTTTTCCCTTGCTGCCGATTTTGCCTGCTCTGCGATGCTGACCAATTCCTCCCATCGCTTATCCCAGTCAATGAGCTTTTTTTCTTCTTCGTAGAGACAGGCATAACAGACCTGTTGGTCATTAAACAAAATTCCAGGCCGGGTATCCGGCTGCAAACATTTTTTACAGTATCGCATTTACCTCTCCTAACCATAACAAAAAATTATTTTTTCCCATACGAACCTGACGCAAAGCATGAGCCTTTCCCTCATCAAATTTTTTTTGGACGAATATCATTTTCTGAAAAAGGCATTTCTACCTCTTTCGTAATATTTTATGGTCAAGAGTCTGCTTTCCATTATTGGATTTCGTGCAGAAGCGCATTTATCATTGGTTGTCCTCTAACAGCAGCCGCTGTCCCATCAACTCTGCCATGCCCCAATCTTCAGGGGTGTCAATATCCAATGTCCGCTCTCTGGGCAGGAAAATCGGCAGCGATCCTGGCATAATGGTTCGCTTTTGTTCCAGAAAACATGAGACATTCAGCCAGTAAAACTGACCAGCGTCATGAAAAAATTCCGGCAAGTCCTGGGAACGTGTCAGTTCGTATTCAGGCCAGTAAAAAGCAACACTTCCGTTTTCACATTGTCGGAACGCCCGGAGTACAGGAAAGTCAAAGGTGGTTACTCCAAGGGCGCCGGGTGCATTATGGGCACGGATTTCATCTAAGCCCTGACGGAGATATTCTGTTGTCAAAAAAGGGGCTGTGGCATAAATGCAGCAGATATGTTCCGGTTTGATGCCGTCCTGGGCCAACACTTCAAGAGCGTGTAAAAGCACCGGGGCTGTCGGGGTAAAATCATCGGATAATTTTTCTGGCCGCAGAAAGGGCACTTGTGCCCCCCATTCTTTTGCTATGTCGGCAATGTCCTGGGAATCCGTGGATACGATGATCCGCTCAAAAAGCCTGGATTCCCTGGCGACAGAAATGGGCCAGGCAATCATGGGTCTGCCGCAAAATTTTTTGATATTCTTGCCAGGAATACGTTTTGAACCGCCTCTGGCTGGAATAATGGCAATACTCATATTTTTCCCCATAAAAGTTTGTTACAATTCATGGGCGAATGTGTAATTTTTACAAGTAGCTAGAATTTTTTCCGTCATGGCAAATATTTCCGGCCATAATAGCTTATTTCCTGCCACAAAATGTAAAATGATGCCCGTTTCCTTCATCACTACGAAATTTTGCGGCATAGTAGCCAATGTGAAGAGGTTTGAACATGTTGAATTTTTGTTTCAGCTCTTCCTCATCTCTGGTAAAATATATATAATGAGGTTTTGACTCAAGATGGCCATTTTTAAAACTCACAATTCGCATTTCATTATCTGTATCCTCTGAATTATCAAAGAATTCCTTTGAATTTTCGCTCATCATGGTAGCAAAAAAGATACCGCCCGGACGCATAGAATCATACAATTTTTCCAAGCAATCCTGAAGATCCTTCTTTGACAAGTAATACAAAGATTGAATCGCAGTAATAACAGCGATGTCTTCAGAAAATCCATAACATTCATTTTTTGAAGGCCGAGGGTCGCATAGAAAAAAATTGGAGGCCAGGTGCGGGTGTCTGATTTTTGCAGCGGTAATATCTGTTTCGCTGATATCGACACCTCGTGCATTAAATCCCATTTTTTGAAAAAAATTTACAGCAGCCCCCTGTCCACAGCCAAAGTCAAGAAGCCGTTCAAAATTTCCTCCCTCCCGATAAAAATCTGGTTTCAGGATTCTGCCATAAAACCGAAAAACGGGATGATCCACATTGACAGCAGCATAACCTTTTTGCCAATGGGCTTGATTTGTCTCTAAATAGTCCATATTTTTTCTCCTATAATCTCTTTATTTCATGCCACAAAATGTAAAATGATGCCCATCTCCTTCATCACTACGAAACTGTGCAGCATAATAGCCAATGTGAAGAGGTTTGAACATGCTGAATTTTTGTTTCAGATCATTCTCATCTTTTGTAAAAAACATATAATAATTTTTCAGCTCAAAACGATCATTCTTAAAATTCAAAACCCGCATCCCATCATCGGCTTCTTTTGAATTTTCAAAATAATCTTTCGAATTTTCGCTCATCATGGTAGCAAAAAAGATACCGCCCGGACGCATAGAATCGTACAATTTTTCCAAGCAATCCCGGAAAGCCTGTTTTGGTAGCAGGTATAGAGACTGAATGGCAGTAACGACAGCGATGTCTTCAGAAAAGCCATAACATTCATTTTTTGAAGGCTGAGGGTCGCATAGGAAAAAATTGGAGGCCAGGTGCGGGTATCTGATTTTTGCAGCAGCAATATCTATTTCGCTGATATCGACACCTCGTGCATTAAACCCCATTTGCTGAAAAAAATTTACAGCAGCTCCCTGTCCGCAGCCAAAGTCAAGAAGCCGTTCAAAATTTCCTCCCTCCTGATAAAAATCTGGTTTCAGGATTCTGCCATAAAACCGAAAAACAGGATGATCCACATTGACAGCAGGGTATCCTTTTCTTTGCTTCCAGTAATCCATGTGTTTCATTTTTACTTTTCTCCCAATACAATAACTTGATTCTATTATTTAAAAAGGCCAGCAAACCTTACATAACGCATTGTATGTGCCAGATTTTGATACATTGCTCATCCAAGCATTTCCCAGTTCATTGGTGTCCCTTTTGGGATATGTTGTGCTGCTTTTCGGCCCATGATCTGATCCAGGTATCTTGTATGCAGCCCGTGGCCTGGCCGGATACTGCGCACATTTTTTTCCGTGAACAATTCGCCTTTCTTTACATCTTCCACAACAAAAAGAGAGCGACGAAAAACAACGCTTTCCTCTTCATTGGGCGTTCGGGAGTAGGAAACCTGGCCCAGGGCTTTTTCCACGCTACGAATATCTTGCACCATCTGCTTAAATTCTTCTGGCTCCATGCTAAAGCCGCTGTCCGGGCCTCCGTCCGCTCTGGATAAGGTAAAATGTTTTTCTATCATGCAGGCTCCGAGACAAACCGCAGCAACAGCCACCGCACTTCCTATGGTATGATCGGAAAGACCGGTTTTGCAGTTAAATGCTGCTGCAAGATGAGGTATTGTACGGATATTTGCTTCCTCCACAGGGGCAGGATAGGAACTGGTGCATTTGAGCAAGGTAATTTCCGGCGTACCGTGGGTGTGCAGCGTGCAGACAGCTTCCTCAATTTCTGCAAGGGTTGCCATGCCCGTGGACATAATAACGGGTTTGCCTGTGGCAGCGATTTTTTTGAGCAGGGGGATGTCCACCAGTTCAAAACTGGCCACCTTATAGCGTTCCATCTTGCATTGTTCCAGAAAATCCACAGCCGTGGCATCAAAAGGGGTGGAAAAGCAATCCATGCCCAGTTCCTTTGCAAGGCCCATCAGCCTTGGTGTCCACTCCCAGGGTGTCATGGCCTCCTGATACAGGTCGTGCAGGGTGCGGCCTTCCCAGAGCGTCCCCTTGATGCGAAAGTATTCGCTATCACAAGGAATAGTAAGGGTATCTGCGGTATAGGTTTGCAGTTTGACCGCATCTGCTCCGGCAGATGCCGCAGCACGCACAATGGCTTCGGCCCGTTCAATGCTGCCCTTGTGGTTGGCGGAAAGCTCGGCAATAATATATGTGTGCTGTGGCAGTAACTGTTTATTCATACGTCCTCCAGAAGCCGGGAAATATCCTCTGGTGAGGGTAATTGGCCTTGCAGGTTTTCGGGCAGGGTTTTTGTCATTTCATAGGTTGCCACGCCAATGGGTTTGCTCGCATCGTGCAAGGCATATTCCACAATGGTACGATTCTTTTCCTTACAGAGAATAATCCCGATAGAGGGGTTTTCGTCGTTCTGGCGCACCATTCTGTCAAGGGCTGTCAGGTAAAATTGCATCTTGCCGACAAATTCCGGCTGAAATTCGCCAATTTTTAATTCAAGAGCCACAAGACAACGCAGACGACGGTGAAACAATAATATGTCAACAAAAAATTCCTTGCCGTCCACTTCCAGACGATACTGACTGCCCATGAATGCAAACATGCCGCCCATAGCCCGAAGAAAGTGTTCAATACGGTCAATGAGTGCCCGCTCCAGCTCCCGTTCGCTGTGCTTTTCGCCCAATTCCAGAAAATGAAAAAGGTATTCATCCTTTACGGCCAGTTTCGCCTGAGAGCGAAGTTCAGGAGTCAGGGTCTGGTCAAAATTGGTCTGGCCCAGCAAGGATTTTTCATAGGTTTGATTGTCGATTTGATGGATAAGAACATTTTTTGACCAGCCGAATTTCCGGGTCATACGGATATAAAATTCACGTTCCAGAGGCTCTTTGCATTTGCTCATAATGGCCAGGTTGTGGCTCCAGGCAATTTCTCCAACTAGTGGTTGGAGTCTTTCATTGCCATTATATTCCATATAAAATTGGCGCATATACCAGAGATTCTGGACAGAAAAACCGGTCATTGAGGGAAATTCCTGACGCAAATCTTTTGACAGGTGTGCTACAACGGATTTCCCCCATGTCGCACTTTCCTGTCGTTCGACAATGAGTCGGCCAATGTCCCAATACAGACAGACCAGTTCCTTGTTTACCCGTTTGAGTGCCGTATATTGAGCGTTTCGGATGCGCTCTTTTACCTCGCGTAACAAAGTGGTGTAGGAGCTTATATCCTGAAGGGCGGTAAGAGATGGTTGTTCTGCCAATTTATTACTCCTGCAAATATCTTGCAGCCCGTTTAAGGTAGCAAGAGTTTATTTTTTATTTATTATATGGCGTGATCGGGGGGTATTTCTCTCTTGTATCCGGCAGAGAGAAGATACGGAAGAATCCCACCATTTTTTTTCTATTAAATACAAAAAAGGAATTTTGTCTTTTACCGTATGGAAAGTTCCTTTTTCTTTTTGCTGTTGAGGTATAATTTTGCCTGCAAAAATTAAAGGAAAATTTTCAATAAAAAGCTGTTCAATCGTTTTTGAGAGTTTTTCATAACTGGTACGCAATGTTTCAATTTCTTCGTCAAATTCTACATGCTGCTGGAGTAAAATATCTCCCGTATCAATCCCTGCATCAATGAGGTGAATGCTAACGCCTTTCGGGGTATTATCCAGCCAGCTCCAGAAGTTGGGGTCTGCCCCACGGTTCCAGGGAAGATATGAAATGTGCAGATTGATGAGCCTGTTTTGAAACCAGGCAATTTCTGCCGGATGGATAATATGCCGGAAGCCATAACTTACGCCAAAATCAAACTGGTGTTTTTCCAGAAAGGTATTGTCAAAAGGCTCTTCTCGCCGCACAAGCTCATGTCCGGCAGCTTGCAGGGCATTTTCGATGTCAGGACATTGTGGGCCAAGGAAAAGAATGCGCATTTCAGACACTCTCCGGTAAAAAAGAACCCATCTGCCTAATTACTCGTGCCGCTCCCAGACCGTCCACCAATAAAGGTTCTTTTGAAACAACAGGTGGTTCTGCCAGCAGGGCCGCAAGATTTTTCCGGCTCAATCGTTTGGCAAGATGGTTTTGTTCCAGATAATTGATGATTTTTCGCTGGTTTTCCGCCACTTCAACCGTCAAAAACGGAACGCCCATACAGCAAAGTTCCCAGCAGGTACTTCCTCCGGCAGTCACACACACATCTGCCCAGCTCATGAGTTCCTGCATATTATGAACCCTGTCCAGAATTTTTATTTGGGCAGGACAGTCTGAAAAAGCCTCCCCAATCTTGTTCAGCGGCATTCCTCCGGCAACAATACAAAGTGTGCAAGACGCCATTCCCGGAACTGCAAACTGCGGGGCAAGTTCAGGAAGCATCTGTGAAAAGTCTCCTCCACCGAGGGTAAATAAAATATGTTGAACAGAATCGGGCATGGGCTTTTTTTCTCTCTTTTCTTTCGCCGTAAAAAATTCTCTTCTGATTAAAGCAAATTTCGGGCCAAACAGTTTCCGGTCGATCTGCCCCTGGTAAGTGAAATCTTCCGCACCGATATTCTGATTGAGCAAAATATGGCAGTGATATTCTGGCAAATGATTATAGTCATCTATAACAAGTAAATGATAGCCTGCATCAACAATGGCTTTTTGGCAGTCTGTATCAAAATGATACCCATCCAGCACAACCCATGAGGTTTTTTGCAGGTCTTGTACCGAAGAAAGTAGCTGTCCAGGATTGACCCGTTGAAGAACAGGGCCAGGAGGACAATGAAAGAAGATTTGTTCTTGTTCCAGCCGTTTGTACACCCAGTCAATATGAATCCTGCTGAGAAATTGAATAAAAAATCCCTGGGCTTTTGCTGCCTGGGCCAGGGCAAGACAACGCATGACATGTCCCGAACCCGAAGAAGGGGTGGCATCAGCCAGAAAAACAATCGGTTTCATGGCTGATAAAAGTTTTTATTATGATAATATTATTCATATATTTATTGAATATCGCACATTCCCTATTGCAATCGGTAAGGAGAATCACTTATTTTTGTGGAAAAATTTGCTATTGTGATCCGTATATTCATCAGATTGTCTGTTTTAGCTGTGGAGAGCCATCTTTTCTTTTAACGAGCTTGCCCTGACTGTTTGTCTCAAAAATATCCTTGTTGGTAAACGTATCACAAATAGAAACAAATTCTTCCATTTCCATATCTATATCTGACAGAATTTCGTGTAAAGGTTTGCCCAGATAGCTGGAGGGAAAACGGCCATCGTGTCGAGCCGCCAGGGCAGCCCCTTCCTCACGGGACAATCTTCCCCTGCGAATATACATACTTGCCAATGTCGTTGTTCTGCCAAATCCAAATTTTAAATACATAAAATAATCATGAATCCCAGTATGATAATTATCCAGGTTTTCATAGTTGACCATGGAACCCTCTACGGAGTGTGGAAAAACTTCCAGGCCATATCCCTGGGAGAAGACAGCATTTTTTAATCCATCCCAAGGAAGATAATATCCCAGAAAAATCCCTGTTGTTCCAGACTGCCGAAGTTCTTCGGGGCTGGGAAGGGTAAAAGGAAGAAGATCTCCTTTGGTAATACCATCAACACCGATAAAATCATGGGGAGAAAGCCCATTGAGTTGTGAATGCATCCAGTCTGTTGTGCGCACATTTGACGCTTCAGCAGCTACTTTTCCACCATATTCATTGGCGCCGTTTTCTCCCCATATTTGCAAAGGGATGCCCATTTGTACGCTCAATCGTAACGGAGCTGCTGTAATGCTGGCATGTTCTGGCCAGGAAATATCTCCAATGGTACGGAGAGCATGACGATTCATAGCTGCCCTGACAGGTTTGCTTGTGGAAAATTCAATTTTATCCACACCAATTTTATTCAGGTTGTTCAGATTCCTCCGGCCAATATCTGAAAGTGCACAATTTACGGCAGTTACAGCAAGAGGACGAAGACCAAATTTTTTAGCCGTTACAACTTGATAGGTGGAATCCTTTCCACCGGAAACGCCAATAATACAGTCGTAATTTTCACTATTCTTATTCCTGTATTGCTCAATAACTTTCAAGAATTCAACTTTTCTTTTTTCCCAATCAACAGACTTTCTTTCCGTATAGTTTGTGCAAGCACTACAGACTCCATCATCAGAGAAATGAAGAGATGGTCTTGTGCTTGGGTTGAGGCATTGTTTGCAATATTGAAATGTCATGGTTGCTTCTCCTTTATTTTTCCAAAAGAAACCAGGTTATATCATCCCCCACAAATGAAAAATCCCTGTGATACATAAATCCATAGCCTTTCAGGGAAAGATCAGGAAATGTTTCTAACAAATCTCCGGCAAAGTCGCGCCTGAACAATTTTTCCCTATGGTCTCTGTAAGGGATCTCTTCTGGATTGGGGCTGTAATATTCCGCAAGACAGATATGCAGGGAAGATGCGGTGTACATGAGTTGATACACCTGGTCAAGAACATCAGGACTGATGTGAATCAATACCCCTGAAGTAAACACCAGATCATATTTCTGTTCAGGAGAAAAGTTGAGAATGGATTCTTCAAAAACCTCTGCCTTTCCCCATTGCCGGAGATGTTCTGCTGCCGAAGGATTGATTTCCACGGCAGCCAGACGGGCATTGGGCAAAAGAACATGTAAGGCTTTCAGGTTATTTCCGATATTGGCTCCCAGTTCGAGAATGGATGCAGGCGGGGTTGAAAGACGTTGTAACACATTTGCCCAAAAATTGATTGTTCCTGCATAAAGTTCAGGAGACAGCCTGTTGCGCTCAATATAGTCCTGTCCAAATTGTCCTGCCCAAAAGGTTTCCTGTTCCGTTGTATAGTTTTTCATCAATGTCTCCCTGTTTTGGAATGGTTTTCTATCTATTCTTGCTAAATTCCTGATCGCCACCAGGATACCAGATACAAGACGGATCGTTCTTTCATGTCTTCTATCATCTGATCCAGAACTACATACGGGTTCCATGGGATTCTCGCCTTTCTATACTGATTATCATGTCAGCAACACTTTCAGATATCGGCTTTTTGGTAAAAAACTTTATTGTTTCAGCAATTGTGCTACAAACAAAGCCGTTTTCAGGGATTGCTCCTGGTTTAATCTTGGATCGCAGGTGGAAGTATAGTGAGAAGAACAATCCTTTTCCCAGGAACGGCCTTTTCCCCAAATGCATTCAGTAACATTGTCCGCCGTAAGTTCTAAATGGATTCCTCCCGGTATGGTATGGTGTTTTTTATGAATCAAAAAAAAACTTTCCATTTCTCCAAGAATATCATCAAGTCTTCTGATTTTTTCCCCTGTCTCTGAAAAATGAGTGTTTCCATGCATGGGATCGCATATCCAGATGACATGATACCCATGTTTTGTTACCGCCTGAATTAAGGGTGGCAAAAGGATTTTCACGTTTTTGGCTCCCAACCTGGGGATCAGGCAGATTTTGCCGGGACGGTTTTCTGGATTCAGACGCACAATGGTTTCCAGAATATCATGTAACTGATAATCCGGGCCAACCTTGATGCCAATGGGGTTGCTGATCCCCCGTAAAAATTCAATATGCGCTCCATCCGGCTGGCGTGTACGATCTCCCACCCAGAGCATGTGGGCACTGGTATCGTAGTATAAACCAGTCTTGGTGTCCTTTCTTGTCATGGCCTGTTCGTATTCAAGCAGTAACGCTTCATGGGATGTATATACTTTTGCATGTTTCTTTGCACATTCCTGGGATAACCCAGAAGGGCTCTGGGCAATAAAAGAATCAATGAAATGCAAGGTTTGTGCAGATCGGAAATAGCCTTCCAGCATACGGGCAGGATCATGTTTGCGCTTTTCTGGAACCGGTGTAAAATCATTGATCATATCCCCCCGATACACAGGAATTTCCACACCATTAACCATTTGGGTTTTATTCGACCTGGGTTTGGCGTACTGGCCTGCAATTCTGCCAATTTTTACCACACGCCTGTTAAGGGGAGAAGAAAGGACACTAGCCATTTGGAACAGAATTTCAAGAAAATGGTATATGGCCGTTTCATTGCAATCAATAAAGTTTTCAGAACAATTTCCACATTGCAGGATAAAGGCTTCGCCCCTGCCCACGTTTTGAAGTTCATTTGCAAGAGATGAGATTTGTGCAATCGGTATGAGGGCAGCAGACTGTTCCAGACAAGCAATGATTTCTTCCAATATCTGACTGTCATACCATTGCGGGGACTGGGCCCTGGAATAATTTTTCCAGGAATCTGTTCCCCAGGATTTGATGGAAATAATTTCAGATGGACTGGTTATATTCAAGAATTTCTTCCAAAGACAAAAATACAGAATTGGTACCGGAATTATACTCATGGTCGCAGGGAACCAATTGCCCCTGCTCACCAAGCCTGTTTTCCATACCATCAGGGGAAGACCCCCTGAAAGAAGTGGTTGGTAAAATCACAAAATGATCCTGATATTCCACCGTACGATGGGCATCATCCTTGGGACACATGATTTCATGAAGTTTTTCTCCGGGCCGGATTCCAATGATTTTATGGGGCAAATCAGGAGCCATTGCCTTTGCAAGGTCAACAATTTTTATGGAGGGCAGTTTGGGAATAAAGAGTTCTCCTCCATTCATTCTTTCGATGCTTCTTAAAACGAAATCAACACCTTGCTGCAACGTGATCCAAAATCGGGTCATTCTTTCATCGGTAATGGGGAGAAAAGAGGCTCCCTCATCAATGAGTTTGCGGAAAAAAGGGACCACAGAACCCCTTGAGCCAACCACATTGCCGTAACGAACCACAGAAAATACGGTATTTTTTCCACCGGCAAGATTATTTGCAGATGCGAATAATTTATCGGAACACAGTTTGGTAGCTCCATATAAATTGATTGGATTGGCTGCCTTGTCCGTGGAAAGGGCAACCACCTTTTCCACACCATTGCTCAAAGCTGCATAAATTACATTTTCCGCACCGTTGATATTGGTCTTGATACATTCGGTGGGATTGTACTCAGCAGCAGGAACCTGCTTTAAGGCGGCGGCATGGATGACAATATCAATGCCGTTCATGGCCATTTCCAATCGTTCCTTGTCCCTGACATCCCCAATGAAATACCGCATACATCTCTGATCAAAGGTCTGGGACATTTCAAACTGCTTTAATTCATCCCTGGAAAAAATCACAATCTTTCTGGGAGAATATCGTTTCACAAGGGTTTCGGTAAATTTTTTCCCAAAAGATCCTGTTCCTCCGGTAATGAGTATGGACTTATCGTTGAGCATAATCATGGTTCCTTATGTTACAAATGATCCTGGGGACCCGCGCAGGGCGGAATGGCTTGGTCTGTGGTGGTTTCAGCCCTTTTTTCGTTTTACCTGAAGAATGGGTGTGTTAAATACCAGAGCAGAAACATCTCCCTCTCTTTTTACATCCAGTTCCAGGGCCTCCTTGTCAATTTCAAAATATTTGGAAATCACATTGACAATATCTTTTTGTAAATTATTCAGGGTACTATTGTTGACTTCCAGTTTGTCATAGATCAAGGAGAATTGCAGTCTTTTTTTTGCAGCATCCTTGGGGGAACTGGAATTGCTGAATCGTTTCAATAATCCGCTAAACATGATTTTTGTTCTCTCCTTCTGCCTGTGGCCATTCTATACGAAGTCTTGCATAACTTTTTGAATTTATGGTATTATTGTCTTATTGGCCAGTCTGGAGGATACCATACCCAGTCGGCCTGTGGCCGTTATGATAAGCCCAGTTTCCTGGCAACCTTGCTCCAGACACCTGTTTTCCCCGAAGGAACTTGTACTGGCACATCTTCTCCTGCCAGTCGCTTGGCAATACGCCGGAAAGCCTTGCCTGCCATAGAATCCTCCTGAAGCACCAGGGGCGTACCCGTATTGGTAGAAATCAGCACTTTTTCATCCATTGGGATCAGGCCCAGAAGATCAATGGACAGCACATCCAGTACGTCTTCGTGGCTGAGCATTTCTCCTCGTTCCACCCTTGTGGGTTCGATACGATTAACGATGAGTTTTGGTTCCAGGGATTTGGCAAGCAAAAGTCCGATGACCCGGTCTGCGTCTCTGACAGACGAAACATCTGGCGTACAAACAACCAGGGCATCTGTGGCGCCTACTATGGAATTTTGAAACCCCATTTCAATTCCGGCGGGGGAATCCATGATCACGTAATCAAATTGTTTTTTCAGCTCCTTGACGGTTCGTTCCACTCCGGCCGTGGTCAGGACATCTTTATTATCGCTTTGGGAGGCAGGGATCAAAAACAGATTTTCAATTCTTCTGTCCCGGATGGCGGCCTGATTTACCTTGCACCGCTGCTGAACCAGATCAACAATATTAAAAACAATGCGGTTTTCAAGTCCCATAACCACATCCAGATTCCGCAGGCCAATATCCATATCCACAATGGCAACACGATTTCCTTCAATGGCAAGAGCTGCTCCGATGGAGGAAGTAGTGGTTGTTTTCCCTACGCCTCCTTTACCCGATGTAACAACAATGACTTTTCCTTCCAATTTGCACCTCAATTCTTGATTGACTGTAGGGTAGTTTTGATTCCCATGGAACCTGTCTGTTTTTTGTTTTTTCTATTTAGATGGCTTCCGGCCACGGCAATTTTCGGAAAGGGTTTGCCTTCATATAATTACTGACAATAATCTGGTTGTCTTCCACATGGGCAAATTCCGGGAAACCAGCGCTTTTTTCATCACTACCTGCAACTGCAATTTTTCCGATCTGCACATGGGTAGGGGAAAATTCCAGGGCAAATACAATGGCCTTGGAATTGTCTGGCTGGCCAGCGTGGACATTGCCGGATAATCTGCCAAGGACAATCACATCTCCTCCGGCAAAAATCCGCGCACCAGGATTTACATCTCCTGTGATTACCAGATGCTTGCGGGCTTCAATTTTCTGACCAGCCCGGATTCTTCCCCGGAGCATGAGTACATCGCTTTTATGCTGCTGCCATCCCTTTGACATATCCCTTTGACGAATACGAGCCGTTGGAATACTGGGCTTTTTGGGAGGAAGGCCAACCTGCTTTACCTGATATTTTTTGCATAAATGATTTCTGATCACATCAATGAAATCATCATGCCCCTTTGCGGTGCCAAAATCTACCACAACCGATGAGTTTACACTTAAATGCCCAAGATTGATAAACAATTCATCAATATGTTTTATAAGGTCATCATGGGGAAAGGAAGGATCCACACTCAGCCACAGGCCGCTTCCGGTACCCTTGAGCTTGACCGGAGATGTATTTTCAAAATGAATCATTGCAAAAAGCCTGTATCCCCTTTCTATACCTAATTCTATATATTAAGAAATAACGCTTCTGTGGGAATATAGATAATCAATTTTTCCGTGTCAAGACAAGAAATCAGGCAGGATTCTGTTGACAAAATCTTTTTCCCGTCATAAACAGCAACAGAAATTCTGCTATTATCCATCGTAAAAACAATCGGTGTTCTCCCAGAGATGGGGGAAAATACCCGAATAATGCGCTGATACGCCAAATCAACAGGACTGATATGAAAAAACAAATTTTATATATGGCGATGATTTGTGTTTTTCCTGCTCTTTTGTGGGCTGGAGGAATTGATAACAAACAAAATTTTTCTGCAAATTATACCGCTTCTGTCAGCCGGAATGGAACCATTGAAGGGCTGGATACTACTGCTTACAACCCTGCCGGGATTACTCATTTCAAAGACGGCCTTTCCGCAGCTTTCCATGTCCAGGGTATTTCCATCAACTACGATCATCATATCGGAGGGAAAAAATACAGCGCAGAGAATTATCCTGTTTTACCCACCGTATTTGCCGTCTATAAAAAACAACGCTGGGCAGGGTATGCAACATTTACCGGGGTCGGCGGCGGAGGAGAAGTGGAATACTCTGATGGCAATGCCATTACAAAAACGGTAAATAACCTGGTTATAGCGAAAATGCGTCCCCTTTCTACAGGATTGACCGAACAATACGCATATGTGGAAAGTTTTGACTATGCCTTTACGACAGGAGTTTCCTATGCTGCAACAGACAAATTGTCATTTTCGGCAGGATTTCGCTATGTGCTTATCGACAAAAAAGCAGACCTCCACGGGATATTAAATGCCTACGCACAGGACGGTTCCATTATACAAAACCAGCCCATTGTCGCTGTATATGAACAGGATGGCTACGGAATTGGAGGGGTGTTTGGGCTGAATTATCGTTTTTCCGATGAGCTGAATATTGGGTTCCGTTATGAAACAAAAGTCAAGCTGGACTGGGATACTTCCGTCCCGGAAAAAAGCCATAGGGAATACGGGCCAATACCGTTGAGCGGGGCAAAACTTCTGGCCCTGTACAACAGGGAAGATCATGTAAGTTATCCCAGGGATCTGCCAGGAGTTCTGGGGCTGGGCATGGTCTGGAATGCTACGGAACGATTGTCCATCATGCCTTCTGTTACCCTGTATCTTGAAAAAAGTGCTGACTGGGGAGAAAAAAATGGTTCGGTTGAACGCAATTCTGTGGACCTTGCCATTGCTTTTGGGTATCAGGTAAATGAAAAGCTGACCGTTACCTGTGGGTATATGCACACGGATGTGGGAATTCATCCTGATACTTTTGGTATCATTGAGCAGATGAGTCCTCCATTGGATGCCCATTCCTTTGCTTTGGGATGCCATTACCAGGTTACGGATAAATTGTCCATGATTATGGGAACCATGATCAATATCTACGATGCTGATACGTCCAATCCTACATACCTTGCGCCCAATGTGATTCTTGCACCAGAAATCGAATATCAGAAAAGAAATTACAGTCTGGCCGCAGGATTTGAATATTCCTTTTTTTGATACCGGCCTTCTATAATTTTTCCTCCCTGTTTTTTACATATCCTGCCAGCATTGCTGCTTTTTTGTCTGTGATGCTGGCGTTTTTATTCCCTGGTGCCCTCAAATTCTTATTGAATACTCCCTTTCAGATTCCCTCAATTTTATTTTATGTGAAGCGAACTATTTAATTGACAGCTTCTGAATTGTTATTTATATTATAAAAAACTAAATTAGTCTGTGCTAATTAATGATAGAGGCTTCGTCTTGTTAGGCCAATACCTATGGAGCATCTCTATTCATAACTTTCAGGTGATTACATTAGTTCTATATGGAAGTGTCTATACGTTGTTTAAATAATTTCATTCTTGGTTGTGGGCCAAGCCTGGTCATGGATAGACCAGATCGGCCTGTGGCCGTTATAAGGAGTACGAGAAATGGATAACAATTTTTCGGAATTTATGAATATATGGGAAATTGAATCTCATTTCAAATGTCCGGTGGTGGGTTCCATGCTCACGGTGGAAAAACATAAAAGTATTTTGAAAAAATGCGGATATGATGTCTCACGCCTGAAACCCTACGAGTACCATCAAAATATCATGGCCAAGCTCCACGAGGAAAATAATGTATCCGTTAAAGTGAACAATTTTATCAGAAGCAAAGCCAGAAAATGGATGGCCCAGGTAAGACAGATGCCTGAACAGGAGTTGAAGCATTTATGGGAGACCCACCTGGATTCCGGTAGTGCCGCACCTCTCCTCTATGCCATTGTGGCTTTTCAGGACACGGATATTGAGTTGCTCCACGATGTGTATGGACAAATTCACATGCAGTCCCACGCCAACATGATGGGGATTTTTGAAGTTCGGCAGGAATTGACCAGAGCCCAGGAAATGATTGAGCGGGAAAAAAAGAAACTTTCGCAAAAAGTACAGGAAAATAAAAAACTCGTACAATTGCGCAAAGCCGATGCTGCACGAATGGCCAAGCTGGAAGCAGAGAATGTCCAGCTCAGGAAACAGGCAGCCCATTCATCAGGGATGATTCAGGATGCTGAAAGGGCAGATGATCTGGACAGGCTTAATGCCCAGATTCTGGACTTACAGGCCCGGATAAAAGAGCAGGAAGATTTTCTTCGCATAAAGGAAAGAGAAAACCGCAGTCTTCAAATTGATCTTTTTAGTGCAAGAAGTGAAAACGACATTATTCAGCAGGAAGTACAGTCCATGATGGACGGGATTCAGGCAGGGGCGGTGCCTCCTCCCTGTCAGCAGCCGGACGGATGCTGTTCCCAGGAAACCTGTCAGCAATACCAGCTTTGTGCCAAAAGAATTTTCATGATCGGCGGCATTACCAAGATGAAATCCTATTACAAGGACATTGTTGAAAAAGCCGGAGGAGAATTTGACTACCATGACGGGTATCTGAAAAATGCCAATGCAGACCTGGAAGCCAAGGTAAAAAAATCTGATCTGGTACTCTGTCCGGTAAATTGTAACAGCCACAATGCCTGCCTCAGGGTAAAAAAATTATGCAACCGCCATAACAAACAGTTGAAAATTTTAAGCAGCTCCAGCCTGTCTGCTGTAACCCAGGCAGTATTCACAAACGAGGCTGCCCAGCAGACGACCCTCAACTGAGCCTCATCCCCCAACGGAAACGTACCAATATCACGTGGGTCGATGCACATTGTTGTAACCCTAAACCCACTACCTAATTCGAAGGAATAAACTACTGGCATGCCGGTGGTATGAATAGTGGCTATGCTAGTGATTAGTGTCAGGAATAAAGAAATCTCCTACAATGAGAGTGCCAACTACTCATATAAGGAGATTTCAAAATGGAATGTTTTTATAGATTAGTACATTCAATTTGGGATTGTAAGTATCATGTTGTTTGGATTCCTAAGTATCGTCGGAAAGAGTTGTACGGGAAAAAGAGAAAAATAGTTGTAGATACAAT
>PDWI01003106.1_pt1 | contig 23897 bp, 22 predicted proteins | sample 1430891 | NCBI WGS metagenome assembly PDWI01 (sample SAMN01162508, study PRJNA174530) | Oral metagenome, whole genome shotgun sequencing project. | biome: Marine environment; feature: Marine mammal; material: Swab sample of the gingival sulcus; isolation source: swab sample of gingival sulcus... | reverse complement strand
CACAAATATAATTCATTAAGTTGAAAGCCTCGTCAGAATTAAACCTCTGAGGAGGCTTTCTTTGTTATATAGTGTTGCACTTACAACTGGAAAATACGCCTTGCAAAAGAAAGGATAAAAGCCTTCATAAAGCGAAAAAATAGTATTTTCGTAGGAAGAAGAAAAAGAAAATGGCACATAACATATTAGATACCGATTTGACCTACCTCTCAGGAGTAGGAGAAAAGCGAGCAAGTACCCTTGAGCGTGATTTAGGCTTACGCTCCTATAGAGACTTGCTCCTACACTATCCATATAAGTATATAGATAGGAGTCGTATCTACAAGATTAGTGAGCTTCGCCGAGATATGCCTTACATTCAGCTACAAGGGATTATCCATTCGTGGGAAGAGCTGGGTTCTGGACGAAAGAAACGCCTTGTTGCTACGCTACAAGACGCATCTGGAGAGGTTGAACTGATGTGGTTTAGAGGTTTTAATGCCATTAGAAATCTATATAAGGCAGGTAAGGTGTACTTAGTCTTTGGAAAGCCTTCTTTCTTTAATGGTAAATATACCTTGCCCCACCCCGAGATTGATGATATGTCTAAGTTTGACATCGTAGCAGGAGGCTTAGTTCCGCTCTACCGCACAAGCGAAAAAATGAAAAGCTCTGGACTAAGCAACCGACAGCTCCGCCAAATGCAGTACAATCTCATCAAACTTGTTTATCCTCATTTGGAGGAAGTGTTCTCTCAAGAAATACTCACTCGCTTGAGGTTAATGCCTTATGATCAAGCCATAGCGGAGATTCACTTCCCAACATCTGTGGCAGAGCTTGAAGAAGCTCGCCGAAGGCTTAAGTTTGAAGAACTACTATTTATTCAGCTTAAATTACAGTCGCTCAAGCTACAACGCAAAGCTTCTTACAAAGGTTTTATTTTTGAACACGTTGGCGAGAGCTTTAATCGGCTTTATAATGAGGTTTTGCCTTTTGACCTAACCAACGCTCAGAAACGTGTCGTCAAAGAAATCCGTCAAGACGTCTTGACAGGGCAACAGATGAACCGCCTGATTCAAGGAGATGTCGGCAGTGGTAAGACTTTGGTTGCCCTTCTGTCAATGCTTTTAGCAGTGGACAATGGCTACCAAGCTTGTATGATGGCTCCGACAGAAATCTTAGCTCGTCAGCACTATGCAGGTCTGAAAGAATTTTTAGATCCTCTTGGTATTGAAGTCGAATTGCTGGTCGGTAGCACACGCAAGCGAGAACGCAACCGCATTCTCCCTGCCCTACTCTCTGGCGAAACAAAAATCATCGTTGGCACGCACGCTTTGATTGAAGAGACGGTGCAGTTTGCCAAGCTGGGGCTTGCTGTCATTGACGAGCAACACCGCTTCGGCGTGGCTCAACGCTCTCGTCTGTGGACAAAAAACGAGGGCATACTCCCTCATATCCTCATAATGAGTGCGACACCTATCCCTCGCACCCTTGCGATGACGCTCTATGGCGACCTTGATGTTTCGGTCATTGACGAGCTTCCCCCAGGGAGAAAGCCCATTGATACACGACATCATTACGATGCCGATATGAATCCTGTGTATAAGTTCATCAGAGAGCAAGTCAATGAAGGGCGACAGGTTTACGTGGTTTATCCGATGATTGAGGAAAGCGAAGGGCAAGACCTCAAAGATTTGGAGAGTGGTTTTGAGAGATACAGCAAAGTCTTCCCTGAATACACCATTGAGATGGTACACGGCAAGCTCAAAGCCAAAGAGAAAGACGAGCGAATGCAACGCTTTATCTCTGGGGAAGCACAGTTACTTCTTGCCACAACGGTTATTGAAGTGGGCGTAAATGTCCCTAATGCCTCTGTGATGATTATTGAGAGTGCTAACCGATTTGGCTTGTCTCAACTGCATCAGCTCCGAGGGCGTGTCGGGCGTGGAGCATCAAAGAGCTATTGTATTTTGCTTAGTGGCTACCAACTTGGGGCGGAAGCTCGCCGTAGAATAGATATTATGGTTGAGACGAATGACGGCTTTGAGATAGCCGAGGAAGATATGCGTCTTCGTGGCTTTGGCGAACTGGAAGGCACTCGTCAGAGCGGTCAGCAGTTAAGCCTCAAGATTGCCAACCCAATGCGTGATCATATTATGCTTGAGTTTGCTCGCTCTATGGCGGAAGAAATCCTCAAAGCAGACCCACGTTTGGAGCAAGAGCAAAACAAAGCCCTTCGCTCTCGCTTAGAAACTATCTACAGTGATATGGCTAACTGGGGAGCTATCTCCTAATTGTTTATAAACAGAAGCACAACCTGTGCATAAGTCTGTTTATAACTCAACACTATTATACGAAATAAGATAGAGCCTCTCTGAACTTTCATTCAGAGAGGCTCTATTTTTATACAGTAAATTTAACTAATAGGTCTTAAAGCTAATCAAAGATACGCTGACGATATTGCTTGTCAATCTCTTTGCGAGTAGCCTCATCAGCCTTGAAGTTGTCCGAATCTTTCAATTTCTCCATTGCCTTTTGCTCATCTTTCGTCAGTGTCTTAGGAATGTAAACATTGACATTCACCAACAAGTCGCCACGTCCGTAGCCGTTTACCTCAGGCAATCCCTTACCTCTTAGGCGGAGAATCTTACCGGGTTGTGTACCAGCTTCAATACGAAGCTTAGCTTTGCCGTGAATCATTGGTACTTCAACGCTCGTTCCGAGTGTTGCTTCCGAAACAGAAATCAGCAAGTTGTAGATCACATCATTGCCGTTGCGGATAAGGTTCGGATCGTCTTCCTCTTGTATAATCACAAGCAAGTCTCCATTAACCCCTCCAAAAGGAGCAGCATTTCCCTTACCTCTTACAGTCATCTGCATACCATCAGCCACACCAGCAGGAATGCGGAATGAAACAACCTCTTCGCCCACAGCAATACCCTTTCCGTGACAATGACTACAAGGCTTCGTGATGACCTCTCCCTGTCCTTGACAGTCTGGACAAACGGCTTGGCTTTGCATTTGACCAAAGAAAGTATTCTGTACTTGCATTACATAACCTTGTCCGTGACAAGTAGAGCAAGACTTCTTACCGTCTTTGCTTGTCGTACCTTCTCCGTGACAAGAGTTACAGCTAATATGCTTCTTAACTTTGAGCTTTTTCTCCACACCTTGCTCAATATCTGCAAGGCTAAGCTTAACTCTTGCTCTGAGGTTAGAGCCTCTCTGACGTTGAGAACCGCCTCCGCCACCGCCGAAGCCTCCAAATCCGCCAAAGCCACCTCCACCACCGAAGATGTCGCCAAAGTTGCGGAAGATATCTTCCATACTCATTCCGCCACCGCCGTAGCCTCCGCCACCGCCAGCACCTCCTAAGCCAGCGTGTCCGAACTGGTCATAGCGAGAGCGTTTCTGAGGGTCGCTCAGCACGTCATAAGCCTCTGCGACTTCCTTAAACTTCTCTTCCGCTTCTTTATCCCCAGGGTTTTTATCTGGGTGATATTTGATTGCGAGTTTGCGATATGCTTTTTTTAGGCTTGCCTCATCTGCCGATTTGTCAACGCCTAATACTTCGTAATAATCTCTTTTAGTTGCCATAATCTTTTGCTTCTTTTATTGACCAACTACAACGCTTGCGTGACGCATTACCTTGTCGTTGAGGGTATAACCCTTCTTCACGCAGTCAATAATCTTACCTTTCTGCTCCTCATCTTGAGCAGGGAAAGTAGCGATAGCCTCGTGCAGTTCGTCATTGAATGCTTGTCCTTCCGTCTCAATAGCCTTCACGCCTTGACGAGATAGGAAGTCGTTGAACTTGTTCATAATAAGCTTAACCCCCTCTACGACCGAACTAAGGTCTTCTGCCTTTTCGATATTGCTTAGAGCGATGTCCAAATCGTCAAGGACTGGTAGCAAATCCTTAATTGTCTTTTCGCCACCATTACGGATAAGTTCGCTTTTCTCCTTGAGCGTACGCTTGCGATAGTTGTCGTACTCTGCCATTAGACGAAGGTGCGTATCGTTCAGACGTGCATATTTCGTTTCAAGAGTTTCTTCCTCTTGTTTTTCTGTTTCTGCCGAATTGTCAGTTTCTTCTGACTTTTCTTCAGTTGCTGTTCCCTCTTGAGCTTCTTGTTGTAGCCCTTCCTCTTGGATTGACTCTTGTTCTTTAGTCAAGTCTTCTTCGTGTTTTGTCTTCATAATCGATACTTTCTTATATATATTAATGTATTATCTATGCTATATTTATATTGTATAAATAAATTTTCTAAATAATGACTTGCAAAGATAATGCCAAAAAAGGATATGTCTATCTTTTAAGCCTAATCCTTCTTGATTAAATCCCTATTACGTCCTTGTTTTTTATTTCAATTCTAAATCCTTTGGATTATATTCTGTAGCACCTCTTTGGACACTCTTCAACTTCCAAAACTTCATAGCATCTTTGCTGGATAAGTTTGGATTATCTTTCAAGAAAGCTCTCATATACCTATTATACTCAAATTGAGGACTTATCTCACTAAGATAATTAGGGTCTTTTTTCAAGGCTTCAATTCGTTTGTATTCTTCTACAGCATCTCCAAGAGTTTTGCCAGTATGCTTTTTCATCCATTTCATAAAAATGACATTGAACTTAAAATGAGTCCCAATCTCTTTAATGAAAAAGTTCCTGACATTTGCTCCATTTTTATAATTATCTGTAATTAAGGTATCTTTCGTTAAGACTTCATTCGCCCAATCAAACTTAGACTGAATCTTAGGCTTGTGTTTTTCTTGCTTGACAATCTCTCCTGTCAATAAATAAGTCCGAATCCGATTAGATATTTCAATTTTTCCACCCGAACTTGGAAGCCCTATTGTGCGACAAAAAGCAACAAGCTCTTTTTTTAGCCAATAGAAGTCGTTAAAATCTTCTACTGACATTTCTTTATCTAAAATTGGTTTATCCATTTTCTTTCACCACTTATATATTCGCTTGACAATAACACACAAGTCATAAAGATACATAATTTATCTAAATCAAAAAGATACAATAGGGACAGTTCTTTTTTATCTTTGCATAGTAACCTTGAACACCAAAATGCGAGAGCATTTTGACCCTCGCCGGGAGGCGTTCCGAAAAGTGGTATTTGGATAAGTTGGGAAAGTGATTGGGAAAAGTCAGAAAAGTTTTCCGGAAAACTTTTAGAAATGTTCGGGAAAACTCAAATGAGTTTTCCCAGTCATTTTTTATCCTTAAAATAAAGATTCGTATCTCCCTGATAGATAGCAGATTGCATAAAACAGCCTGCGACAGTTCTGATTTGTGGTATTTTGACGAATTAAGTGGGGAGAATTAATGATTAAGAATTAGGGAGATATAGCTTAAATGATTATTTTTGTAGAAAACAAAAGTAATGGCTAAAGAAAAAATTAAACCTCCATATTGGGACGAAATCCGACAAGCAAGTGAAGTAATGCAACAAGGTGGGATTATTCTCTATCCAACAGATACGATTTGGGGTATCGGTTGTGATGCTCGCAACGAAGAAGCAGTCGCTAAAATCTACGCCCTGAAAGAGCGTGCCGAGTCCAAGAGTATGCTCTGCCTTGTGGATAGTCTCATCGGCTTGGAGCGTGTTGTCCCTGAAGTCCCTGACGTTGCCTATGATATGATTGAGCTGGCAATCCGTCCAATAACAATCATCTACGACCAAGCGGAAGGCGTGGCGAAAAACCTACTGGCAGAGGACGGAAGCCTCGGCATACGAATGACAAAAGAAGCATTCAGCAGAGACCTCTGTCGCTATATGTCTGCCCCTGTGGTCTCGACCTCTGCCAATATCAGTGGCGAAGCAAGTCCGAAGATTTTCTCGGAGATTAGCCCAGCAATCATTGAGGGGGTTGACTACGTAGTTCGCTACCGACAGAAGGACAGAAGCATAGCACCAGCTTCGCAAATTATTAAATTAGGACTTGACGGACAAGTCCAAGTCATTAGATCATAAAAAAACAGATACAAGACAAGATATAGCAATACTTTTTCGGAATAATGAGCAAATACAAAACTTACCTAACAGGTCTTTTAGAGCGTATTATCTTCTGGCGAGAGCGACACATTAGCGAACGCTACTTTATCCTCTTGCTTAGCTTTATTATAGGTGTAACGATGTCCTTGACATCTTGCACCTTGAAGTGGCTCATTCATCAGATTGCTCATTTCTTACACAACGGCATTGAGGGTAAGTACTACCTCACACTTATGCTCCCTGCTATTGGGATTTTGCTTAGTGGTCTCTTCGTTCGCTATATCGTCAAAGACGACATCGGACACGGCGTAACGAAGGTGCTAAGCTCTATCTCTCAGCGAAAGAGCCGTATCAAGCCTCACAACACTTGGTCATCGGTCTTCGCCTCAGCTCTGACGATTGGCTTTGGGGGGTCGGTTGGAGCGGAATCGCCTATCGTTCTGACAGGTGCTGCTATCGGTTCTAACTTTGGACGTATCTTTCGCTTGGAGCAACGCAACCTAATGCTTCTGATTGGCTGTGGTGTCGCTGGAGCTTTAGGCGGAATTTTCAAAGCTCCTATTACAGGTTTGGTCTTCGTCATTGAGGTACTGCTCTTAGACCTTACGATGACTTCGGTACTACCGCTCTTGATTAGTTCGGTCTCTGGGGCATCTGTTTCCTATATTCTTACAGGTGGCGAGAGCCTATTCCACTATGTGGCGACAGACCCATTCAAAATGGATAGAATACCAATGATGATACTCTTGGGTGTTATCTGTGGTCTGATGGCTCTTTTCTTTACGCAAACGATGTTTTACCTCGAGGGTAAGTTCAAAAAAATCAAACAATATCGCCGTCGCTTCTTTATCTCTGCCACTATCTTAGGCTTATTAATCTTCATCTTCCCTCCTCTCTACGGAGAAGGCTATGAAGTCATTGACCAATTAGTGAATGGACATTACGGACGTATCTTGGAGGGTAGTATCTTTGAGAGCTATTCGGGTTCGTTTTGGGTACTGCTCATCTTTATGTCAGGGACGGTGATTTTCAAGGCTTTTGCCTCAGCCTCTACCAACTCTGGCGGTGGCTGTGGTGGACTCTTCGCTCCAACGCTCTTCGTTGGTGGTTTTACTGGCTTTCTCTTTAGCCTTGTGGTGAACGTCCTACCAATGAATATCTACCTGCCTTTCAAAAACTATGTCGTCCTTGGTATGGCAGGACTTATGGCAGCCGTTATGCACGCTCCTCTGACAGGGGTGTTCCTTATTGCGGAGCTAACAGGGGGCTACAACCTCTTCCTTCCGCTAATGCTTGTCTGCATTATTGCTTTTGCGACCATACGTATCTTTATGCCTCACAGCATTTACTCACTGCGTTTGGCAGAAGAAGGGAAGCTTCTCTCCCACCACAAAGACTCGGCTGTCTTGACACTGATGAATGTTGATCACGTCCTTGAGACAGACTTTGAGATAGTCCGCCCTGATATGAACCTCGGCGACCTTGTCCGTGTCATCTCTATCTCGCCACGTAATTCTTTCCCTGTGCTTAACGATGAAGGTATCTTGGTCGGTATTGTCGAGCTGGATAATATACGTAATATAATGTTCCGCCCAGAGCTATACGACAAGTCTGTCCGTCAACTGATGATTTCGCCAAGCCACAAAATCAAATGCACAATGCTGATGACTGATATAATGCGTATTTTTGACGAAACGCACGCTTGGAAGCTACCTGTCGTTGAAGAAAATGGACGTTACAAAGGCTTTATCTCAAAAAGTCAAATCTTCAGTTCGTATAGAGAAGTCCTCAATGCAACATTCGTTGGCGACTAAGGCTAAAAAAATCAAAAAAGTTTTTCTCTATAAATCAAGGGATTACAGATTATCTTAAATTTTTTTCCTAAAAAAGTTTTGTTCATTCAAAATTTCTTATTAACTTTGCAGTGCAAAAGAGAAAAACAAAGGCTTTCTTAGCTCAGCTGGTTAGAGCATCTGACTGTTAATCAGAGGGTCCTTGGTTCGAGCCCAAGAGAAAGCGCAAGTTTGGAAAGAGAGTGATAAGGCAACTTATCACTCTCTTTTTTTTACATTTGCTACACAAAGACCCAATAATATAGCACATCTCCCCCTAACTATTGTATAAAAGCATAATATAGACTATCTTTGTTCTTTAAGTAAATATAAATTAACATAATAAAAATAATGAAAACGAATAAAATTCTAAGCTTTGCGATACTTGCTCTTACAATGTCATCAACATTTATTTCTTGCGACAAAGAAAATAAAAAGAAGGAAACTCCTTCAGTTACAATCGTAGGTAATGTAGATCACGCCAAAGAGCTTGTTGGAGACTACAATGCAACTATTGAAGTTAATGCCCACAATACAACGCTTAGCTCAAAGGGGATTGTTAAGCTTAAATCTAACAAGATGAATCAGCTTAGCATTGATATCCCAAGCTTTAAGGGACGCCCTGGGAAAACCCCAATGATAGTAGATCCTTTCACAATCCCAAATGTTGGTATCTCAATCAAAGAAGGCGTTTATACACTTAATGCTCCTGAGCAAACAATTAGCGTAACAATGGGCAAGGCTTACCCAGAAAGTAAGGTTACAACTACAGGAACTGTCAAGGCTGGTACTCTCGCTCTTGATTTGACTTGGGAACCTGCTGAAGGGTACATCATCAAAGTAAACATCAAAGACGCTAAGAAAGCCAATAAATAAGTCCGCTTCTTAGCATTAGATTCATTGATCTTAAAGATACTATGCACGAAGATAAGGTAGACACTGCGAAAGCAAGTGATGTTTATTATACCGTAGCAGAGGAAGCAGAAGGTCTCTATTCGCAGTTAAGAAGTAAGTTCATCGCCTTTGTCATACCTGTAGAGAGCGAAGAAGAAGCACTCGGCAAAGTTGCAGAGATTAAGGCTAAGTATTACGATGCACGTCATCACTGCTGGGCTTATCGCTTGGGGAATGATGGGGAACGCTTCCGCTCTAATGATGACGGAGAGCCTTCAGGGACAGCAGGCAAACCAATCCTTGGACAGCTCATCTCGGCAGATCTAACAAATGTCTTAGCGATAGTTGTACGTTACTTCGGAGGCGTAAAGCTTGGCACAAGCGGATTGATAGAAGCCTATAGAGAGGCTACGATTGAAGCTATTGCTAATGCCGAACGTAAGACTTGCATTCTCGAAGATAAGATTGAAGTGAGCTTTGGCTACGACTTGATGGGCGAGGTAATGCGTTATATCAAAGATGCTGATGGCAAAATCTATCTTCAAGACTTCAGAGAGAGCTGTCGCTTAGAGTTAAGCATCAGGCAGGCAGATAGCCCCAAGCTATGCGATCGTTTGGGCAAGCTCTATGGCTTAAGCCTTAAGGTCTTAGAATAGATACTTTATCAAACGAATAAAAAAAGGCGTTAGCAGAATTACCTGCTAACGCCTTCTATATTGATTAAGAGTCTGCTTTAGTGATGATGTCCTGCAGGTTCGGAAAGTTCGGCTGCAACGAAGAAAGCTCCTCGCTGAACAAAGCGAGCATCTTTCGGTATATCCCCAATAAAATGCACAGCTGTAAAGCCTAATTCGGTCGTTCCTCTCACAAGCTCTACCGCTTTGAAGTGTAGGATACCCTCTTCAGCTTTATGCTTCTTTTCTTCCTTGTGCTTATGCTCATCTTCTTCGTGTTGATGAGCTTCTGCTTCTTTATGCTCAGAGCTTTCCTCTGTATGCTCTACTTCTTCAGCAGGGACAAACATATAAGCATAATCCTTACCATCATTGTGAACAATAGCTTCCTCTGGCAAGACTGGTAGAGGCTTGCCCCCTCCAGCACTAACCAAGCCAGTGATATTCATTCCGTCAATGAAGTTTGGCTCAATCCTATCTAAATGACAATGCACAAGTATCGTATGGCTGTCTTGACTAAAGCTGGCTCCTATAGAATAAACTTTTGCATCATACTCTCGACGAGGAGCATTTGTCAAGGTAAAATGAATCGTTTGCCCCAAACGAACTTTAGACAAATCTTGCTCATAGACATTCAATTCAAGATGCAGACCACTATTATCTATCACTTCGGCAAGAGGAGATGAAGCATCAAGATAAACGCCGATAGAACTATTAACCGCAGAGATTACTCCCGACAAAGGAGAACGCAAAGCAATCGTTGATTGTACGGCTCCATCTTGCATCGTCTTTGGATTGAGACCAACAAGACTGAGCTTCGTGCTTAAGGACTTTAGTCTTGCATTCAAACTAATGTATTCGCCTTTGGCTGATAGATATTTCTTCTCTGACGAGCCTCCACTTTGTTTTAGCTTAGTCTGTCGCTCAAAGTCTGATTTCGCCAAATCAAGACTGGTTTTAGCTCGCCAATATTCCTCTTGCAGTTGAATAACTTCTGGAGAGGAAATATAAGCTACGACCTGTCCTTTCTTCACCTTATCGCCTGAATGCACAAGCAGTCGCTTAATCTGTCCTCCATAGAGTGCAGAAATTTGAGCTTTATAGCTCTTGGGTAGGACGAGTGAGCCGTTAGCACGAATACTTTCGTCCAAAGCTTTGTACTCAAGAGGGGCAACAACAATCCCCACCGTCTGCATTTGCTTCTGAGTAATCTCGGCAAACTCTTTTTCCCCTTCGCCGTGTCCGTCTTCGTCCTCTCCTTCGCTATCGTCGTGAACTTTTTCACTATGCTCCGAGCTATTTGCAGAATGTCCACAACTCTGCATTGAGCCACAGCAAAGAGCGAGTCCAAGTGTTCCGATTAAAAATAATTTATTGTATTTCATTTGACTTATTATTTATTGAACAATGCATAGATATTAATGATACTTAGATTAAGCTCCAAGCTATAATTGATGTAAGTCTCTCGGATATCATCAACCGTCTCCAAAGCTTGAACATACTCCAAGTAGCTTGTTTCTCCAAGTTTATAACTTTCTTCTGCCAACTTAAGAAGTTCTTCAGCCTCAGGCAAAGCTTCAAATCGGTAATGCTCATAGTGGTACTTATCTTTGACATACTTATCCATAAGTTTCTGATAATCTGCTTGCACCTCCTTATCAGCCTGAGAAATCGCAATTTCTTTTGCCTGCACCTTGAGCTTTGTAGCCTTAACTTTGGCTCGTGAGGAAAAGATATTTAATGGGATTGATACTCCGAGACTAAAAGAGCTTAATCTATCATTAATATCATAGACAAAATCCTTTCCAGCAATAGTATGAACACCCACTGCAGAACCATTTTGATAGCCTAAGGTAATATCTGGGAGTTGCTCCGAGAGGCTAACATTCTTTTCGGCTCTAAGTTCATTAATCTGACTATTCAAGAGCTTAACCTTCAGATTTTCACTCATTGGCTCACTAAACTCTTGCAACTCAAAAGAGCGTGCTTCCAAGGTCTTCGCCACAGGTATATTAAACGCTTTCAGCCCACAAAGCAATCCAAGCTTGCGATACAAGTCTTTGATCTCCAATAGCAGTTTCTGACCATCAAAGAAAGTCTTGTTCTTCTTAATCTTACAGATTGTTAGCTCTTGCTTCGTTGCTTCTCCGAGCTTATAACGTTCTGCAACCAATTTGTGATAGTGGATATAGACGGCATTTAACCTATCCTTATAATGGATTTGCTGAAGTTTATGACGAAGCTCCTCATACAAAATACGCACTGCCTGACGAATTTCATTCTTCTGTATCTCAAGCCTTAGCTCTGCCGTCTGACTACCGGCCTTCATCTGCTGAGCCTTTGCCCAGAAGAGTGTTGGAAAAGGCAAAGTCTGACTAATCTCAAAAGCAAGGTTATTGTCAGGACCATCGTAATGCCCATACTGAGCAGTGATTTCTGTCTTTGGCAATTCAAAAGCTGTTGCTCTCAAGCTCTTTGTAGCCTTTAGCTCTAAAGTCTGCATCTTGATTTGGGAATTATGCTCCATAGCTTTAGCAATCAGTTCCTCTTCATTAAGCTCAAGATTTGTAAAGACCGCTTCTGAGCTTGCCTCCTCTTTCACGACTTCAGATTCTTGTGCCTTTAGCCCCCCGAAGATAGGAGCAAAGCCTACAACAAAGAGGACTATATACTTATTTATTTTTTTCATAATACTATTATTTTCATCTATTCTTAGTTGGGGACTACCCCGTCTTACTCACTTTGTTTCGCAAGCCACCCCTTCAAATGAAGGGGAGAGGAGGCAAAATTTGCTATTTTCCTCTCAACTTTTATATTGTATACTTATCTTCTTTTGAGCGAGGATTCTCCCCTTCATTTGAAGGGGTGGACACGAACCTTAGTGAGTGGACGGGGTAGTCTTTAAACTAAAATACTCTTCATCATTTAATATCTTCTGCAAAGACAGGGTGTAACTCTAAGCGTTTCATAACATCATCTATATGATGAATAATATCATAAACATCTATTCTTATAACTGTTAATCCCAAACCTTGCAGAAATTTATCTCTATCTAAATCTTTAGTTTCATTGTTATGATGGCTTTGTCCGTCAATCTCTATAACAACCAACTTTGTGTGGCAGTAGAAATCAACAATATAATTACCAATAATTCTTTGCCTATCAAAATCTAAACCTAAGAACTTCTTATGTTTAATTCTATTCCAAAAACGCATTTCAGACAAATTATGTGCCTTACGTAATGCCCTTGCCAAAGGTTTTAGCTTAGGGTTATAAGGCAAATTAAACTTATTATTTCTCATCTTCTTAAGACTTTTGTTCTTGCTCTTTGTGAGCAAAGAGGGAATAAAGAATAGGCAAAACGAAAAGCGTTAGGAAAGTAGCCGTAATCAATCCACCAACAACGACGGTTGCCAATGGGCGTTGTACCTCAGCTCCTGCCCCTGTACTTAGAGCCATTGGCAAGAAGCCGAAGCTTGCTACCGTAGCAGTCATTAGGACAGGTCTTAACCTTTCGTCTGTCCCTCGCCTAACACGCTCCAAGAGAGGGACACCTTCTTGCTCCAAAGAGCAGAAAGTCCCTATTAATACAATACCATTCAGCACGGCAACTCCGAAAAGAGCAATAAAGCCAACCCCCGCACTAATAGAGAAGGGCATTCCTCTCAACCAAAGAGCTGCTACGCCTCCGATCGCACTCATCGGAATAGCTGTAAAGATAAGCGTTGCCCAACGCAAGGAATGGAAAGTTAGGAAAAGCAGAAAGAAGATTAGCAGAAGCGAAATAGGGACAGCGATCATTAGGCGTTCTTTCGCTCGCTGTAAATGCTCAAACTGACCACCATAAGAGAGGTAATAGCCTGTTGGGAGCTGTAAATCCTGAAGTTTCTCTTGCAATTCTTCAATCACGCTCTCTACATCTCGTCCACGCACGTTGAAGCTCACGACAATACGTCGCTTACCCTCTTCACGGCTAATCTGTGCAGGTCCTGCCTTGTAAGCCACATCAGCTACAGATCCAAGAGGGATAAGATTGCCCTCTTTGTTGCGAATCGGCAGACTGCGAACGTCTTCAATATCTGCTCTATGCTTGGATTGTAAACGCAGAACGAGGTCAAAACGCCTTTCGTCTTCATAGACCTGTCCTGCCGACTGCCCTGCAAAAGCTGTATTTAATGTCTTATTAGCTTCGGCGATACTAATCCCATAGCTCGCAAGTCTTAGGCGATTGTAAGTTACATTGATTTGAGGAAGTCCCTTGACTCTTTCAGCTTGAGGATTGACGACTCCCTTAATCGTGCCAAGGATAGAGGTAATATCCTTAGCACAACGACTAAGACTATCTAAGTTCTCCCCAAAGACCTTAACAGCGACATCTTGACGAACACCTGTCATTAGCTCATTAAAACGCATTTGTATCGGTTGGTTTTTCTCAAAGAACACCCCTGGAATATCTTTAAGAGCCGTAAGTAATTCCTCGCCAAGCGTGGCGTAAGACTTAGACGGATTAGACCACGCCTTACGAGGCTTCAAGATAATCATCAAGTCAGTCGCCTCTGGTGGCATAGGATCGGTTGGCACTTCTGCAGCCCCTGTCTTGCCCACAACCATCTTAACCTCATCAAATGACTTAATAATACGAGAAGCTTGCATTGATGTCTCCAAACTTTGGCTAAGCGATGTCCCCTCAGGCAGAATACAATGAAAAGCAAAGTCGCCCTCTTGTAGTTGAGGAATAAACTCTCCCCCAAGCTTAGCAAAACCGAAAAGACTGATAGCAAATAGAAGCAACGTACTACTTAACACAAGGTATTTAGCCTTCATTGCCTTAGCCAGCAGAGGAGCATAGATTGCCCTTGCCTTATTCATCAATCTATCCGAGAGAGTTTCCTTGTGAGCCGTACCAGTATTGAGGAAGACTGCACACATCATCGGAATATAGGTAAGCGACAGAATCAATGCTCCGATAATGGCAAAGCTCACAGTCATTGCCATCGGGATAAACATCTTACCCTCAATCCCCACAAGCGTTAGGATAGGAATATAAACGATGAGGATAATGATTTCGCCAAAGGTTGCCGAGCTACGGATTTTACTTGCCGAGAGAAAGACTTCTCTATCCATTTCTTTTTGGCTAAGTTTTCCGAGACCTTTGCCCCTACTTGCTAAATGATGTAAGGTTGCTTCTACGACAATCACTGCTCCGTCCACAATGAGTCCAAAGTCAATCGCCCCAAGGCTCATCAGGTTGGCACTAATACCAAAGGTGTGCATCATTGCTAAAGCGAAGAGCAAAGACAGCGGAATAGCCGAAGCCACAATAAGCCCTGCACGCAAATTGCCTAAGAAAAGCACCAAGACGAGAATCACAATCAAAGCTCCTTCAATAAGATTTCGCTCCACGGTAGAAATCGCTCTGCCGACAAGCTCGGTTCGGTCAAGATAAGGAATGATTTCAACGTCCTTAGGGAGTGAGCTTTCCACAACCTTTAATTTCTCTTTAATGCGTTCAGCTACCTGATGACTATTTTCGCCTTTAAGCATCATCACGATACCCCCTACGGCTTCGCTCTCGCCGTTGTAGGTCAAAGCTCCGTAACGGATAGCCGAACCAAGCCTTAACTGAGCAACATCTCTAATGAGCAAAGGAGCAGATCCGTCTTGCTGTCGCAAGCAAATTTGCCCAACTTCTTCAAGAGAAGAAATCATTCCTACGGAGCGGATAAAGTAAGCATTCGGCTTTTTGTCAATGTATGCTCCGCCAGTATTTTGGTTACCTTGCTCAAGGGCATCAAAGATTTCGCTAAGGCTAACGCCCATTGCTCTCAAGCGGTTAGGGTCAATAGCCACTTCATACTGCTTAACCTTACCTCCAAAGCTATTGATTTCGGCAACGCCTTTCGTCCCAATAAGCTGACGAGCCACAATCCAATCCTGCATACTCCTCAAATCCTGCAGACTATATTTGCCTTCTGCCCCATCTTTGGGGTGCAAGATGTATTGATAAATCTCGCCAAGCCCTGTGCTGACAGGGGCAAGTTCAGGCTCATCAACGCCCTTGGGCAAGTTATTCACGACTTCTTGCAGTCTTTCGTTAATCAACTGACGAGCCAAATAAATATCCATATCCTCGTCAAAAACGACTGTGATTACGGACAAGCCAAAGCGAGAGATACTTCTCAGTTCCTCAAGCTGTGGCAGATTGCCAAGGTTACGCTCAATAGCAGAGGTAACCAGCTGTTCAACCTCTTGCGTGGCTAAGCTCGGACAAGTCGTAATGACCTGCACCTGATTATTTGTAATATCAGGGACAGCATCAATGTCTATCTGCGTCATACTCCACACGCCCCACAGGGCAAGAGCAAGCGTCATCAAGGCAATGAACAGCTTATTTTTTATACTATAATTTATGATTTTGTCTAACATTCTTTTTTCTTTTAATGTTCTACGTTTTATGCTCCTTTATTAGAGGAGGAATGGGCGAAGCTCTACCACGGTAGAGCTTTGCATAATTAACTTTTCTGTTATTCCAACTTTTAATTCTCCCTTTGTAAATAAAAAACTCCTCGTGCAAAGCTCTACCACGGAGGGAGAATTGCCTTGCCCTTGCTAGTTTCTTGCGGAAGAAACTGCAGTTTCTTTGGGAAGGAATTAGAGTTTCTTCGGGAAGAAACTGACAAACGATTGGAATAAGCACCAAAGAGCCTTGGGAAACTTCTTTATTACACAAGGGAATGAAATGAATTACACGAGGCTGTGAAAACTTTTACACCACGGAGTGAAATCAAAAAGTTTGGGAAGCATACACTTAAGTCTTGCAAATCATTTCTCGGTCGTTGAGCTTGTCAAAACGAACCGCTTTGTTGTCTCTTAATTGATATTTTCGGCATTTCGACGCTTCGACAAGCTCAGCGACCGCAAGCTCAATGACCGAAATGGAACATAAATACAACAGCAAGATTTAGGGAAATAGTTCCGAAAAGTTTGAGGATAAGTCTTTAACACCAAAGGCATAGGTATCAAAGACACCTACTGGATAAGACTTATATCTAATGAATAGCTAAGAAGCAAAGCCTTGAGGCTCTCCCCTACTTAGCAAAAAGAATCTTGTGGAGGTTGCCAAATATCGTTGATATATTTGGTCTGTAGTTGATAGGTTTTAGAGATAAGAAGCTCTATGTAAGCACTTAGGCGTGGTTCTTGCACAAGGACTTCCAAAGCATTGGGCAAGACCTGTACACCACAGCAAGCACATAGACAGAGAGGATTACATTCGTGAGATTCATTACCATCGTGATGATGTGCTTTACGCTCGTCGTGGTGCTGATCAAAACTTTCGCTTTGAGACACAGCAAACTCCGACACGAAAAAGTCCGTATCGGCACAGGGTTGCATAGCCAAGCCCAAAAGGTAAACCATCATTATGTAAATCCACTGCTTCATCTCTAACAAAGATACGAAATACTTTTGAGACAGAAGCTTAAGCTTATTTAAGGCAAAGACAAAACCTTCCTAAAATTGGTAGAAACGACATACAGCTTGCATCGTATTGTTTTTTTTTTACATTTGTTATTAAGAACTAAAACATAATAAGTTTAGGCATATATTTACTAACATTATAAAGAATCAAATTATGAAAGAAAAAAGTTTGTTTACCTATTGGAAAGAGTGCTTTACTCAGAACTATTTCAACTTCAAAGGGCGAGCAAGACGTAAAGAATTTTGGGGTTTTACATTGTTTCAGACACTCTTAGCATTACCTCTGAATGTGTGGTCTCAGCTTGCAGTGAGTCGTGAGGATTTGCTTGCAAATCCATTCGCTGTTTACACAACAACCCCTGGTATTCTTATGATACTTATTGGTTTAGCTTTCTTCTTCCCTATCTTAGGGGTTCAGGTACGTCGCCTACACGATATCAACAAAAGCGGTTGGTGGTTACTTATAGCTTTTATCCCTTTGCTTGGAGCTATTGCACTTCTTGTATTTATGTGTCTGGAGGGAACTATCGGCACTAATGAATATGGCGATGACCCAAAAGAATTTCTCAGAGACTAAGCAGTGAATTAGTCTTATATCTAAAAGAGGCTGTGTCAAAATATAATTTTTGACACAGCCTCTTTTTTGTATTTGAAAATAGCTAAAGCTTCAAACTATTTGCACAAGCTTAGAGGCTTAGCCCTGTTTATCTTTTGGGAGCTTGGGCATCTTGCTTTGAAGACTAAAGAAGGTTATGCCATAGGCAAGCAAAGCAAAGGCAAGCGTCAAGCCCAACAAATAAAGATACAAACTTGCATTTGGCGAAACATCAGGGTAGATCTTCTGAACATAAGTAAGATAAGCCCCTTGAATGAGATGACTGCCTCCGATAGCAAGCAAACCAGCAAGGCAGGTTGTCCCTGAAGCAATCCAATAAAAAGGACGATTGAGCTTGCTACGAGCATAGCCCAAGAGGAGTAAATCCTCAAACTCTTTGTTACTTTTCTCTATCAGCAAAAGGGTGCTGAGCATAAGCAGATAGAGGGCAAGCATTGAGATTACCCCACCCAAAGACAGCACAAAGAAGCTAATCACTTGAAAAATAAACTTTGCTTGAGCCGAGTAGAGCTGATTGTCCTGCACTTCGTAACCTTTCTTTTTCAGATAAGTAAGCAGAGCCGTATTGGACGGATCTTGAACCTTGAGGATTAGACGAGAGGGATTTGCCGTCTTATTAGGGGCAAAATGCTGATTTGACCAGTCAAGAAAGCTCTGAGGCACAAGAATGGTATTGAGCTTATCGCTAAAGCCAACGATACGACCTTCAAAGCTTTCGCTCCTACCCCCCTGCCCCTCTAAATAAAGCTTTAGAGGGATATGCTTAATCGTATTATCACTAAGCCTTGGCAAGCCTTGACTAATAGCAAAAGCTGTATTGTAGAGCGTTAGATATGAGCGTGGCAAGATAATCGGAATATAGCTTTGCCCCTGCTTAAAGCCCCAGTCCTTAGCCTTAACGTCAAGGAAACGATCCTCCACACTCTCAAAGAAAATATAAGTGTAGAGCGAGATACTTGCCTCAATGCTCGCCGTTACGCTGTAATGAGCCGAGGAAAACAAGCCAACTTCCTCCACATTTGCCTGCTGACTTAGTTGCTTAATCGCTTGCTTGGAGAAGGCATTATCTCCCAAGCCAAAAGTATTCAGACTACTGACTTTCTTATTGATAACGAGTGTCGTTCGCTTGCTGGCATCGCTTTTCTCTTCAAACAGCTCCTTCGTGTCTAAATAGAAACTCAATGATGCAAAAAGGATTGTTAAGCCTAAGACATTCGCCAAGAAAAAACCAAGTACCTGCTTGAGGCTAAGGTGCTTCTTGAGTACTTTGATAAGGAGTTTATTCATAATCGTAAAGAGAAGTCAAATGTCCCTGCTAAATCTTGACCGATAGATGTTGCGATCAGCCCTGCCCCCTTTTGGGCAAGCTCAATACGTATAATCTTGTTCATTAGCTCTGCCGTCTCTTCGTCCAAATGACTAATCGGTTCGTCTAAAATCAAGAAATCAAAGGGCTGACACAAAGCTCGGATAAGAGCCACTCGCTGTTGCTGTCCGAGGGAGAGTTTTTCTGCTTTTGTCTCTCGCTTATCCTCAAGCCCCAAGGTCTTGATTAGGGCAAGGACTTCGTCATCTGTCTTGTGCTTCGTCTGTAAGTTCTTGAGCTGAATATTCTCCCACACGCTCAGATGAGGGAAGAGCTTAAGGTCTTGCCAGAAGATACTCAAGTGCTTCCCACGAAGCCTGTCCCAATCTTTCGGCGAGTAAGCACGCAGGTCTTGGGCATCAAAAGTAATCGTCCCTTGGTAGTCGCCTCGCTGTCCGAGGAGAAAAGAACAAAGACTTGACTTACCCGCCCCCGAGCGTGAAGTAATGAGGTAGCTCTTCCCCTTGAGAAAAGCTACCTCATTGCATTGCCAAATGTCGGACTGACTTAGGTCTTGTCCTTCAAAGATTTGGGGCGAAACATTATGTAATACAATATGTTCCACTATTTATTTTACTTAATCTGCTTAACTATTTCACCAAGCCACGAGCAAGGTCAAGAAGCAAAGCATAAGGATTCTTGTCGTTTTTCAACTTCAGAGTTGTTTCTGTTTTAGTAATCTCATCAGTATTTGTCATTGAAAGGTAATCCATTTCCTCCAAAAGGCTGATGACATCTGCAGACAAGCCCATACTCATAAATGGCTTAGCAAGGCTAATGATGTCAGATAGGTTGTAAACTATAGAAACACGTTTGCCAGTAATCTTATCTGCAAAACGGCTTTCCTTGATATTTGGTTGAGTAGCCTCAAAGAGAGCATCTACATTATCTACAGGCTGAGTACTAAGGAAGAAGACATCATCTTTCAGACCAAAACGAGCAGGGAGTGAAATAGGATTTCTAAAATCCCTAAATGAGTATTGATTATCTCCAAGCTTATGAAAATTAATGGATCTTTTGTTTTCTTCAACCAAAAGGTTTATCAACTTAACCGCAACATCAGTCTTATCAAGCTCTGCAAACAAACGCATATCAGCACGACTTTGCATAAAGTCATTCATAGAACCTGCTAAAGAGAAAGCAATATCTCCGTCAAAAGACTTAACGCACTCCTCAAGGCTTACGCCAAGTTTATCAAGCTCTTCCTTTGTTGCTTCTTGAAGCTTTTCTGCAAGACTTGGGTGGTATTCATTCATAAAGTCCCAACACTTTGCACCATCAACTGATAGATTAAAAGTAAAGAGGCTGTTTTTAGGCAATAGTTTAAGGAACTCATCGTCTGACTTAGGGAAGAGGTCTTCTGTTTTTTCAAACATCTCTTGAACTTTTTCATTTTCAGAATAAGACTCTGTACTAAGCTTCAAAGCTCCTTTTTCAGCATTCAATCCAAAGATATAATAAGCCTCATCAAGAGGGAAATCCTTTGTGCTGGCATCAAGCATCGCTCTTTGTTGACGAGGCATATGCTTAAAGATAGAAGCATTATCTAAGAGAGTTCCACAGTTCATAACACAACTAAAGTCATCTTTAGCTTCCTTCACCTTAGCAAAGAGCTTTGTTGAAGCAAAAGAGTCAGCCTCTTTTTGCTCCAAAATAGCCTTTAGCTTAGCGTTTAACTCTGAAGAATCGCCACCCAAGAGTAAGCCTTCATTATCCTTTGTAGCAATGATAAAAGTATCATCTTTTGCAGTTTTAAGCGTCTGAAATCCTGCTACTTCTCCTTCTTCAAAAGTCTTTTCAGGATCAAGCTTTCGGAATACATCTCTGAAGTCATCAGCACTCTTTAGTTTAAGAGATAGGGCAAACAAGCCTTCACTCTGCCCTTCTTTAGGCAAGTTCATAAAGCAATAAACAGGGGCTTTCACATCAATACCAGACTCCTCTGGGTGCTTAATCAATTTAATAAGTTGAGCAGACACTTCCTCATTACCCGACTTTTCAACAAGCTTCTCAAGCATCTTGATGTTTTCTTCAGACGAAAGATTAGCTTTCTCTGCAATCTGAGCAGGCTGAAGCGTAAAAACAAGGTCTGCATCCTTAGGGATAAGATTCTGATGTTGGTCTTGCTTATCACAAGAGAACATCGCAAGAGTCAGGGCAGTAAGCAAGCCCAAACGAAGCAATAATTTTTTCATAATGTTCAATTTGTATAATGTTAATATTTAATTCTTTATAGAGCAAAGATAGTAATTTATTTACAATAGACTTCATTTTTAAGCATTAGGTCTAAGTCCACATCAAAATAAATTCATCAAACACAGCTCTAAGTACTTAGTAGTTAGACGGATTACCCTCTGTGGGTAGAACTTTTCATAATTAACTTTTCTGTTATTCCAACTTTTAATTCTCCCTTTGAAGGGAGTCCCAGCCAAAGGCTGGGGAGGGATGACATTATAGATAAATATCTGTTGTTTATTTTCTTATGATAACTTACTTACTCATCCCTCCCCCCTCGTTTTCAGCTCGGGGTACTCCCTTCAAAGGGAGAATTAGGATTGCCTTTATAAATAAAAAAACTCCTCATGCAAAGTTCTACCGTGGGAGGGGTGGACTTGGAGCCTGCGACAAGGACGGGGTGGGGCGAGAAAGAGAGTAAGGCAAAGCCAAAATACCACAAATCAGAACTGTCGCAGACAGGTTTATCCAACCAACTATCTATCAAGGAGATATGAGGCTTCATTTTTAGAGCAAAAAATGTTCCCAAAAACTCATCTGACTTTTCCCAGTCATTTCTAAAAGTTTTCCCAAAAACTTTTCTGACTTTTCCCAATAACTTTCTGGGCTTCTCCAAATACCACAAATCGGAACGCCTCCCGGCGAGGGTCAAAATGCGAGAGCATTTTGGTGTTTTTAGTTTATTTGCAACACATAAAAGGGTCTGCGCCCCCTGTCAATCGCACCGACCGAGGGACAAAATGCGAGAGCATTTTGGTGTTCAAGGCTACTATGTTAAGGATAAAAGGGGCTATATCATTCGGTCGTTGAGCGTGTCGAAACGCCAAAATGAAGCAGTAATAGCTGTATTTAGTCCATAGCGGTACGTTTCGATAAACTCAACGACCGAATAGAACCTATTCAAAATCCCCGTGTAAAGCTCTACAAGGGGGCAATTTCATCACTTAGATAGTTTTGATATTTGCTTGGAGGACGAGCTTCGCTTCTTCAGACTCTTGAAGAGGAAGTAGAAGCAAAATAGCTTTATTATATAATAATGTAAGAGCAAGCTCCTTTTGCTTTTGAAATAAGAAAGGATAAGGCTTTTTTTATCGCTTTTCTGCCAAGGCTCACACAATTAAAGTGAAATACCGAATTGTTGCCTATCTTTTTTCAAGAAATATGCTCAGATATTTGGTATAAATAAAGAAAATCCGTAATTTTGACAGCAGTAATTCTGTTTTTAAGACAGTAAGCTCAGAATGATTAGGCTTAACGGAAAGCGGGTTGCTGGGTATTTATCTAAGTTTTTGGATAGAGACTTGATGATATTGTGATATATATCGGAAAATAAAAATTATAAATAAGTTAATTACAAATTCTAAAAAGAAAAAAGAGATGAAGAAAATTTTCGCATCTATTGCGGTTGCATTCCTTGCTGTCAGTCTCAGCACTACAGCTTTTGCACAAAATGAAGAAGCTCCTGCAGTAACAGACTCTACAGTAGTAGATTCAGCGGCAGTAGCAGTAGATTCACTACAAGAAGAAGCTCCTGTTGTAGAAGAAGTAGCAGAGGTTGAGCAATCTTTCCACCAAGTATTGAAGGATAAGTTCCTTGATGGTGGTGCAGACTTTATGTCATTGGTTGCTATTGCTCTTGTACTTGGTTTGACTATCAGCCTTGAGCGTATCATCTATTTGAACCTTGCAAGCTCTAACCCAGAGACTCTTCTTAAAGAGCTTGAAGAGAAGCTTGAGAAGAATGACATCGAAGGTGCTAAGAACATCGCTCGTAACACTCGTGGTCCAGTAGCATCTATTGCTTACCAAGCTCTTATGCGTATCGACGAAGGTGCTGACGTGGTAGAAAAAGCTGTTATCTCTTACGGAGGTGTACAAGCAGGTCTTCTTGAAAAGAACCTTTCTTGGATCGGTCTATTCATCGCAATGGCTCCATCACTTGGGTTCTTGGGTACAGTAGTAGGTATGGTACTTGCCTTCGATACAATTGAAAAGGCTGGTGATATTAGCCCAACAGTAGTAGCAGGAGGTATGAAGGTTGCCTTGATTACAACAATCGGTGGTCTTGTAGTAGCTCTTATTCTTCAAGTATTCTATAACTATATTCTTTCTTTGATCGAAGGTATTATCAACCGTATGGAAGATGCATCTATCACACTATTGGATATGATCATCAAACGTAACGTTAAGTTTGGTAAGTAGTATTATAAACCTCGAAAAAATAAAAGAATATGGCTGTTACTGCAATTAGGAAGGTATCAAGCAGTACTCTTGTAACGCTCTCGGCGATAAGCCTTGCAGTCTTTGCAATCTTCTACTTAGGAGGTTCGGAGATCAATGCAGAGGGTAACAAGGTGTATGCTTACACAGACCTTCTACTATATTGGAGCTATGTGCTTCTTGGGCTTGCTGCCTTGAGTACATTAGTCTTCGCTGTAAAAAGTTTAATTGAATCATTTGGACGCAACCCTAAGAATGCTCTTATCTCAATCGGAGGATTTTTAGCACTTGTAGCTCTTCTTGCTGTTACTTACGCAATGGGTGATACTACACCTATCCCAGGTAACGACGAAGGAGGCTTCAACACTGCGGGCTGGCTTAAGCTAACAGATATGTGGATCTACTCTACATACGTACTTGTTGGTCTTAACGTGCTTGCTGTCCTTTGGGGAGGCATAAAGGGTTTTGTTCAGAAGTAAACTAAGTAATCAACGTATAAAAAACTGAAAGCATTATGGCTAGAAGAGCAAAAAAGACACCGGGTATCAATGGATCGTCATCGGCCGATATCGCTTTTATGTTGCTTATCTTTTT
>PDWI01005040.1_pt1 | contig 23899 bp, 21 predicted proteins | sample 1430891 | NCBI WGS metagenome assembly PDWI01 (sample SAMN01162508, study PRJNA174530) | Oral metagenome, whole genome shotgun sequencing project. | biome: Marine environment; feature: Marine mammal; material: Swab sample of the gingival sulcus; isolation source: swab sample of gingival sulcus... | reverse complement strand
AGGCGACGGAAGGTCAACTCCTGCCGGCACACCACGCAAACGGGCAATGAGTTTTGAGACCTTATACCACATCAGTAAACCACCGTCTCCTGGCTTTGCACCCTGACCGTATTTGATTTCAATTGCAGCCGGTTTACATTGCATCTCCGGGATGGCACGAATAATTTCATCCCAGCCGAAATACCCGGATGCGATTTGAAGAATGATGTATTTCAGATACGGGCTCTTTAACACCCAGGGCGGACAGCCTCCCTCACCGGTACACATGACCACCGGGATGCCGAGTACCTCATTGCAGTAGGCAACCCCCTGGAGCAGGCCGAGCCACATATTGGGAGAGAGCGCTCCAAAAGACATGGAGCCGATAACAAAAGGAAATATCTCTCTGGTGGGTGGAATCCAGCCACCGTTTAATTTTCGTTTGAGATATTCTTCCGGCGGTAATACTCTGCCAAGGGTGGTGGTTACGTTGAATTCATGTCGTCCGGCATCGAGTGCAGGGTCGGTCAACATCGAAATTCGGGTGAACATCATCTTGTCAAGCAGGGTCGGACCGCTGACATTTCTGCGGCCACCACGTTTGGTTGGTTCGCCATTCTGATTGTGAAAGAAGAGGGTACGATGTTCGTTGGTGTTTGGAACCGGCATGATGGCCTCATTGGGGCAGACCATGGTACACATGGAGCAGCCTATGCAGGCATTTTCCATATTGGTTGACTGTCTGATTCCGGTAAAAACGCGAAACTCATTACCCCGTTTCTTGGTCATTACACCAAGCTTGGGCATCCTCTGTCGTCGGTAGGCAAGGGAAATGGCACCTTTAGGGCATACCGCAGTGCAGTTCCCACACAGTGTGCATCTGTCTTCACGGTGCTGGATTATCCACGGAATATCGGTGTAACTTATGCTGCCTGGGCTAATGGCAGTGGATCGTGTTGAGACCATATCTGCAGTTCCTTTCTGTCTGGGGGTACAATAATTGTATGTTCACGCATCGGTTGAAAATCCAGGGACGGATCCCGGTCTGGCACCATTGCTGCGACGCCGCAGGTCTCTGAAGCCATGGCCCATGCACCATCTCTGCCGCCGATGGTTGCGGGTCTGAGCTTTTTCTGGTCCATGGTCAAAAGACATGTCTCGTCTGGTAAAGTACCGATAACGGCATTGGGGCCGTCAATAATCAATCTTTTACAGGCATCTCGAAGGCCCATGAGGAAATCTGCCTGAGGGTGGGCGAGCATTTCATCGGTTTTAAGAGGGGTGATGATATGTTTGTATGCCTCCAGCGGCAGCTTAAGAACCTTGGTGGTGTAATGCAGGATATGAGCAAACACCTCAGAGTCACTTTGATAGCCAATGTAGCCGGGAAGTCCTCTGCCAAGGAGCCAGTCCCGGATTGGAACAAAGGCAGTATTTTCTCCATTGGTCATGGTGGCAATGCCCTGGATGAAAAACGGATGGCAGGCGTAGAGGTTAATGCCGTAGTTGGTGTTCTGACGACCTTGCGCCATACACACTCTGGATTTTAACTGACCATCATGTAATCGCAGTGCGTTGCCGATTTCAAGCGGCCAGCCAACCTCCTTGATCATAACCACATCAGGGTAGAATGAAAAAACGGTAAGGTCGTTATCGTGTAATTCGCCGTCTTTTCTCAAGGCAAGGCGGGTTGACAATAATTCCTGTTCCCGCTCTTCTTCGCTTGCCTCCCTGAATGCCTTTGGCATGCGGTAGGCCCTGACAAAATAGCGGAAACGGTCATCGGTACTGATGATGCCATCCTGATAGGAGAATCGGTGGTCATATTTTAATTCATAACCACGTTCGTCCATGTAATCGGCAAGTCTGTACCATGCTTTTTCCGAATGGGCGATACCGGAAAGGATCGGGAAACGAGGATTGTATCTAAAATCCTCAAACTCCATACCCCGAAGCAGAAGACCGAGACCTGAACCATCATAACCTTCCTGCATTGACTCCATTGCCGATAACACTTCGTATGGTGAGAATGGTTCATTAGCTGTTTTAAGGGCTAGACGACACATATCTTCTCCTGAAAAAAGAAATCTGCTAGAACGCTTGGCTCATAAATCAATGGGATGAAACCGTGAGATGAGGGCGATCTGGAAAAATAATACAAATATGTAATAAATAATTTTTAATTTTACAAAAAAAAACGAAAAAGTCAATAGCGAATAAATTGTTTGCACGTTATGGTTATTTTCTTAGGGGTGCTTAATTTCTGGATCGGGCGAGAAATATTATTCTTTTTTTAGTAAGGGACTTTATTAAAAAGCTTGTGAAATGAATGGGTTAAACAGTAAATCTATCTTTATTGAACCTTTGTTCTTAAGCTGGAATGAAAAAAAGAAAATTGGCTGAGTAGCCTGTGAAGCAAGGAAAAAAAGCAACATGACAAAAATGTATTTTTCCTGGATGGTAAGAACTGCGAGTTTGATAAAAGACCTACATCAAAATTGAGCAAGAAAAGAAAACGTATACCAGCGTGGTGTCAAAAGGAAGGGGCTGTAAATATAAAAAAATGTTGAAAACAGCACAAAACCACTGTTTTCAACAGGGGAAAATTTTAAAATGCTTTAAGAGGAGGATAAAAATCAGCTCAGTTTGGTGGAATCCTTTACCTTCTCCACCTGCTCTTTAATTTCGCTGACTTCTTTTACTCCAGGGATATTGTCTACCACTTCCTTTCCTTCTTCTTCAACCTCTTTCAGACCTTTTTTGAAGGAAGTGATGGCTTTTCCCAGTCCGGAGCCAATTTCGGGAAGTTTTTTTCCACCAAAAATTAAAAACGCTATTGCCAGGATTATCAATAATTCCTGCATCCCAAGTCCCATCATGATCGAATACTCCCAGGTATATCAAGTTTTTGTATTATCGTTGGTTTCATCATCGATTTTTTTTGATTCTTCATCATCCTTGGTCGCATCCTTGAAATTTTTGATTCCTTTTCCTATTCCAGAACCAAGCTCAGGAAGTTTCCCGGCACCAAAAACCAGCACCACGATGATAAGAATTATAATCAGTTCCTGTATTCCCAATCCAAGCATATCTTACCTCAGGTGATTATCATTACATGATGAAACGATCCATTTTAAACCCTTTGTGAAAAACAAATCTAGAGCAGTATGTCAAGAAAGTCAAGGAAGACCTCTTCAACCGCGAATTGTTTGGTATCCTGAATATTTTTTCGATGTTGGTCGAGAGATTTGTTAACTGTGGACTATGTTTTTATGAAAGTGAGTAATGGTCAGCTTCTTTTTTTAAGTCTTTGGATGCATTGAAAATACTGGAGAAACCGATGATAATCTGCTAAAGGTAACCCAATTAAGATGCCTGTTCGGTTTTTTTTCTTTGTATTTTGTCATCTGACGAGGCTTACAGAGAATAATCGACAGGACGCTTGGTGTGTTGAGTTCAGTGTAAAAGCTGGAAACGGGTCTTGAGAGGTTGAAGAGGATATTATTTCTTTCAGCTTTCCTATCAGACGATAATAAAAACAGTGTGGTTACTATAAGTCATACCATGGATGGGATGCAAAAATTGGCATTCGGATAAAGAGGATAAAAGGAGTTGAAATGGAAATTGCGTGTTTGGATCTTGAGGGGGTTTTAATCCCGGAAATCTGGGTTAATTTTGCTGAAAAATCAGGGATTGACGCATTGAAGGTGACAACCCGTGATATCGCGGACTACGATGAGCTGATGAAGCTGAGGTTGGATATCATGGCGGAGAACAACTTTGGGATAACTGAAATTCAGGAGGTTATTGCTTCCATGGAACCGCTTGAGGGGGCAAAAGAGTTTCTGGATTGGCTCCGCGAAAGGTTCCAGGTGGTTATTTTGTCCGACACCTACTATGAATTTGGTATGGAATTTATTAAAAAACTGGGGAATCCCACCCTGTTTTGCCATACCCTTGCGATAGGAGAGAGTGGTAAAATAACCGATTATATCCTGCGGCAGAAAGACCCGAAACGAAAGGCGGTTGAAGCTCTGCGCAGCTTAAATTTCCGCTGTATTGCCACTGGTGATTCCTACAATGATACCACCATGCTGGCAGAAGCCGATGCCGGCATTCTTTTTCACGCACCCCAAAGTGTAAGAGATGAATTCCCTCAATTCCCTGCTGTTGATACCTATGCCGATCTTAAAAAGGCGTTTGTCGAGGCAAGTTCCCGGAAATTATCTCTATAAAAACGAGCGTAACAGCAGCTGGTTTAATCTTGGATCTGTGTAATCATAGTATTGCACAGATTTGAGCTGCAAGACTGTAATTTCTCGTTCCTCTTAGTATATTGCTTATGCTGTTTCAGTTGTAATTGACGTATTACTTTTCTTTTTTACTTCAGAAGAAGCTTTATACCTGCCAAGGTCGATTATTCCTGCTTTTTGAGCGTGTAATATGGTGCAAGCACGCCCTGGGCAGGTTTTAACTCATGGTCAAGAAGGGTGAGAGTGCGATCTCCAACCAGAAAATATCGAGGCGTATTTTCCTCCTGTATGGTGAGTATATTGTCTTTGATCGTATATTTTCCTGTATATGTAAAATGTCCGTTTTCCCTGTCTATATAGGTGTTCTCATAGATAAAGGTACTATCTCCTTTCAGGGTGAGCCTGGCTTCAATACCAGGGCAATCAGCGCAGGGCAATGTCCCTGTATAAACTGCCTCACAGGTTGGCAATAGGGCGGTTGAATTTTTTTGTGTGTCTTGCTGGTGATGGTGACATGCGGTTGTGATTACCAATAATAGAAGTAACGACAGGTATGATAGTTTTTTCATTTTTTTTATCTCTTTATTAAATTTCAGCGTGAACTCATGGACTTGATGTGTCTCTTGTCTTTGAGTCTTTCAGGTGGATATTTTTTTGATCACCTCCGCAACCAGGTTCGCTAACCTTGGAGTGGTGAAGTTTGCTGTTGCTATAACATCTTCCAGCAGAATTGGTTGAAAATTGTCTGGATCATTGACATTGGAAATAACCGATAAGCCGAGCACCTTCATCCCGGCGTGGATGGCGACAATGGCTTCCGGAACTGACGACATTCCGACCGCATCGGCGCCACAATTTCTCAGCCATCTGGTTTCAGCCGGTGTTTCAAGGCTTGGTCCCGGAACGCAGACATAGGTGCCGGTGATGACATTCTGGATGCCGCAGGCCGTTGCACTATCGAGGGCATATTTAATAAATGGAGGGTAATAGGGGGTTGATAGATCGGGAAATCTTGGTCCCCATTTATCAACATTTTTTCCTCGCAGAGGGTTTTCACCAAGAAAATTTATGTGATCATTGATCACCATGATGGTACCGTTGGAAAAAAGCGGATTTAAACCGCCCGCGGCGTTGGTGACAATCAGATTTCTGGCGCCAAGCAGCGACAAAACCCGGACAGGAAAGGTCAGCTCTTTTGTTGAATAGCCTTCGTAAAAATGAAATCTCCCCTGCAGTGCTGCAACGGGGTGTCCATGTAATTTGCCAATTACCAGATTTCCAAGATGACTCTCGACTGTTGATTGAGGAAAGTTTGGTAATTCCTGGTACGGGATGACAATTTCGGTGTCAATACATTCAACAACATTTCCCAGTCCAGTGCCAAGCTGAATGACGCTTTTGGGAAAATAAGGCAAGATGTTTTTCAGGTGGTTGACACATTCTTCAACCTTTTTCTGATACGTCATCAAAAGAGTTACTCAGGCTTTATGGATTGTTTTTTAAGGAAATTCTTGACCTCGTTCACATCACTGTCCATAAGCTGGCAACGGCTCTCCCGGGTTACGATATCGGCAAGAGGTGCTGGCATTTCGGGTTGTTTTCCCGTTGCTTCAAATACCGCGTCACCAAATTTGGCTGGATGGGCAGTGGAAAGACAAACCACCGGAATTCCAGGTTTTCGATGATCATATGCCGCCTTTACCCCCACCGCTGTGTGTGGATCAAGGACGTACTCGTGTTCTTCTGCAAAGTGCTTAATGGTTTCAAGCACCTCTGCCTCTGTTACTGCAGTTGCTGAAAAATCCCTGCTGATAACGTCCTGGTAAGCGGATAAATCCAGTCGTCCTGTTGTTGCAAACTCCTCCATCAACTCTTTGGTTCTGGTGGTTTCCGAGTCCATCAGATAGTAGAGGTAGCGTTCGAAATTGGATGCCGCCTGAATATCCATGGATGGACTTGACGTCACCTTGACTTCACCCAGCGAATAGTCGCCGTTTGTCACGAATCTTGTCAGGATGTCGTTGGTGTTGGAGGCAAGGATTAATTTTCTGATTGAGCCTTCGGGCAGCATTTTCCTGGCAATATATCCAGCAAAAATGTCTCCGAAGTTTCCGGTTGGTACGGAGAAATCAACCGTTAAATTGCCTTCTTTTCTCTTAAGATATAAAAATGAGTAGATATAGTACACAACTTGAGCCAGAACCCTTGCCCAGTTAATTGAGTTGATTGAGCCCAGGCTGAATTCCTTTTTGAATTCAAGATCGTTGAATATCTCTTTGACAATGGCTTGTCCGTCATCAAAGGTGCCACGAATTGCAATGTTGAAAACATTTTCATCCATGACTGTTGTCATCTGTTTTTCCTGTACGGGGCTTACCCGTTTGTGTTCGAGCAGATATTCAAAAAGATTACCGAGAAATTGCAGTGCCACATCCTTGAAGGCAAGGGTTGGTCCGTGGAACAGCTCCAAAATGTGTAAATCGCCTTTTTGAATAAGCGGAGTAACCCTTTTGTGGCCAAAATTTTCATAGGATTTGAAGATGAGTTCTTTCAGATCAGCTTCTGGAATGTCGTCAATAAACCGCAGCATGACCTCATAGGCAAGCTCTGGATAACTGAGTTCCTGCCATGAATTTATTGTCTCTCCTCCGACACGTGGAATGGTACGAGGTAAAAGCAGACCACCATCTTCGGCAAGCCCCATCATTACAGCCTTGGTAAATGATATTGGCTTTATTCCACCTCTTGTGCTGAAATATTGCATGTTATTGTTCCTTGATCAGCTTCTCAATATTGAGTTTTTGAGCGTTATGCCATAATCCTTCAAGGTCGTAAAAATCCCGTTGTTCATGGTAAAAAATATGAACAACGATATCATCAAAATCGAGCAATACCCACATTCCTTCTCTCAGCCCTTCGGCAACGGAAGTTTTTACCCGTTTTGACCTCATCTCGCCTTCAATGGTTTCGGCAAGTCCCTGAACATGCCGTGTGGAACGACCGCTCATGATAACGAAATAGTCGGTGAACGAAGCTAGACCGGTGACGTCAAGTACAACCAGGTCTTCTGCCTTGGCATTGGATGCGACTTTTACGCAAAGTTCGGCCAGTTCAAGCCCCGTTTTCTCTCTGTGTTCTTTCTTTAATTGTTTCATCGTAAGTTATCCTGTTATCAGGAATGAGAATATAAAAACTATTGATTTTTTCTTTTCCTTGGAGGGAATTCAAAGGTAATTTTGCCTCCTTTATCAAGAAGCAGATACGCGTCAAATGGCCGCCTTTTTTTGGATATGAAACCTTTTATAAGTTCTGTTTTTCCATCAGTTAACAATTGGGAAATATGTTTTGGTTCGAGTTGTTTTGAAAGAATAATTTTACTGATTTTTAACCCTTTTTTATTGTCTCCGTCAAGTGCGGACTCGGACATGTAGGCGGCAGGTGTTGCAAAAACAGGGGTGGCATCGATCGGGGATTTACCCAAAGGTGTTGTCTTTTTAATGGCTTCCAGATCCAGGTCTTCGGTTGAATCGGCAAAAATGAATTCAATTTTCTTTTTTGTCAGTTTTACCGAAGCAGTAAACGGTTTACCCCGTTTGGAACGAAAATTGGCGTATGGACCGAGGGTTTCGCCTTGAATCAACTTGACTATTTCCTGTTCTTCCATTTCCCGGCCACCGAGAATTTTTCTGATCAGGATCGAATTGTCTTCTGACACATAGGCGGTCGGTGTTGAGAAAAATCGTACTCCGTCAACGGGACTGAATGGTGCCTCCGATCGACTTTCTGAATCATTGAAACGTCTTACCTTTTCGATCAGTTTTTCAGTAAGTTGCCTGATTTCCTGCATAAACCTGTCGCGGGTAAAATTACCGGCGAGAATCAGATTGAGTTTGTATTCCCATTCACCGGTCATTTCAGGAGATGCCAGTACCTCAATTTTCATTGCTTCCAGCAGAGCAAACAGTTCAAAGGCCTTGCCGGTCGGGGTGAGTTCCTTTCCCTCACGGACAATGTATTTTTCCTTAATCAGTTTTTCAATGATCGCCGCACGGGTGGCAGGTGTTCCCAGCCCCCTTTCCTTCATTGCATCCGCCAGATCTTCGTCTTCAACCAGTTTGCCGGAATTTTCCATCGCAGAAAGAAGAGTTGCCTCATTGAACCTGGCAGGAGGTCTGGTTTCTGTGTCATGACGTTTCACTTCGGCGCAAAGAACGTCGGTCTTGGACGGTATGGCCTCAAGGTTCTGATCCTTTTTGCTTGTGCTTTCAGCGTTATCGTAAATTGCTTTCCAGCCGGGTTTGAGCAGTATTTTTCCTTCGGTGAGAAAGGTTTCTTCGTTTACCACCGAGAGCCGTTTGGTATTGTGATATTCTGCCGCTGGAAAGAATACAGCGATGAATCGCTGTACAACCATCTGATAAATTTTGCGTTCGGACTCACTGAGATCTGCCGGCAGTTTATTGGTCGGGATGATTGCGTGATGGTCAGAAATTTTTGTATTGTTGAAGATCAGTTTGTTGGGTTTTACGTATTTTTTCTGTAGCGCCTCGTCCGCAAATTTCTGATACTTCCAGTTGGTTTGTGTTTGCAAAGTGTTATATACCGGCTTGATATAATCTTCTGGAAGATATCTGGAATCAGTCCTGGGATAAGTAAGCACCTTGTGCCGTTCGTAAAGTGACTGGGCAAGAGACAGAGTGTTTTTGGCGGAAAAACCGAACCGGGAGTTTGCCTCTCGCTGCAATGATGTTAAGTCATAGAGAGGAGGACATTTTTGCTTGGATTTTTTTCTGGTGTCACTGACTCTTGCCTGTTGACCGGTACATTTTTCAGCGATTGCATCAGCATCCTCCGGCTTCCAGATCCTGTCCGCCTTGAGATCGGGTTTTGTCGGATCTTTTTTGAAATCAGGATCGATCCATTTGCCTTCGTACGAGGAACCGTTATAGTTGAAGGTGGCAATAAGATTTGTATATGGTTTTGGAATAAAATTTTTTCTTTCCCGCTCGCGCTTTACCAGAAGTGATAAGGTCGGTGTTTGTACTCTTCCGCAGGGAGTGAGGAAAAATCCGCCTTTTCTCGAATTATATCCGGTCAATGCTCTGGTGGCGTTGATTCCGATCAGCCAGTCAGACTCAGAACGGCATAAAGCCGCGTCTTCGAGAGAGATCATTTCGTCGTTTTCCCTCAGATTGGCAAGACCTTCCCGTATCGCTTCTGCGGTCATTGACTGGAGCCAAAGCCGTTTTAAACTCTTTTTGGCAACGCTATTATTCCAGACATAGTTAATGATGTATTTAAAAATGAGCTCACCTTCACGACCGGCGTCACAGGCATTTACAATGGTGTCTATATCTTTTCTTCTGATCAGCTTTTGCAGGGCGTTAAGCTGACTTTTGGTGCCATTCAGGCCCTTTAACGGGAAATTCTCTGGCAGTATGGGAAGATTGTCCATCGACCATTTCTGAAACCTGGCATCAATTTCTTCGGGATAGCAGATTGAAACAAGATGACCTATGGCATAGGACACAACATGTTTATCTCCTTCGTAATGGGTTTTGTTCTTCTTGAATTTTCCCGGCAGTACTTTCACCAGATCAGCAGCCACGCTCGGTTTCTCGGCTATTATAAGAGTTTTGTTTGTCATGTTTTACAGGTGCTGCTTTCTTGTGGATGTCAGGTTGTTAAACAGTTATTGTTTTTTTTAATATACTGAAATAAAAAGATATTTTCTGTCAAAGCACATATTTTTTTATTGATTTTTATCACTACATGTTTGATCGTAGCAAAGAAAATACACGACTTTGTATATGTCCGATGTCTATTTGTCAATTTTTATTTTCCTGAAAAAAGTATTGTCTGTAAATATATTATTGGTTAGTTGCTTGTAATAAATTTATGAAAATGCGACATAAATGCCTTTATCCTTGACCTCTGTATGGGGCTGTGTTAAATAGTTGCTAGTTTTTCATGCGGACTTGGTTGATACGGGATCTGTATGAAAGATTGAAGGTGGCTGTAATCGGGATCTGGTTACAATCACATTTCAAAGGCATACCTCTTAAAGAGGCTTTTGAAAGTGGGCTCTGCCCGCTTTTTTTTATGTCTGTTTTATGCTTGAGCGAAGTAGAAAATGAGTGAATTTGTTATTGATACAGTAAAGAAGTATGCGGCATCGTTGCTGCCTTCGATGGGATTGGAATTGTTTGATGTACAGTTTCGTCAGGAAGACAGAGGATGGGTGCTGCGCATTTATATAGACAGTGAAGAAGGCGTAAGCCTTGATCACTGCACTGAAGTCAGTCGTGAAATTGGAGCGTATCTTGAAGTGGAAGATATTATCGAACACGCCTATCATCTGGAAATATCATCACCTGGACTTGAACGACCGTTACGGCATGTCGAGGATTTTAGAAAATACCAGGGAGAATACGCAAAGGTGAAATTGCATTATCCTGTCAAAGAGCAGAAAGTTTTCGTCGGAGTTATTGATAAGGTCGTTGATAATGGTGAGATTTCGTTTGCTGCTGATGAGTATGGGAAACTTGTTTTTACCATGGATGATGTCAATAGTGCGCGCTTGTTTTTAAAATGATTGTTGGTTGAGATTTTACCGTTAATTGGAATGAATTTGAATAGGAATAAACCATACGGGGTACTAGAATGTTGTCAGATTTGAAGCGTATAATCGATCAGATAAGCAGAGATCGTGGTTTTGATAAAGAGTTACTTATTGAAGCCATAGAAGAGGCTGTACAATCCGCTGCAAGGAAGAAGCTTGGAAGCAGGAGAGATATCGAAGTTCGCTACAATGAAGAATACGGTGAGGTGGAAATTTTCCAGTTCCGCAGCGTTGTTGAAGAAGTGGAAGATGAACAGACCGAAATCAGCCTGGAGGAGGCTAAAAGGCTTGATCCTGAAGTTCGCCTGGGTGATGAACTCGGTGAAAAGATGGAAAAGGTCACCGATCTTGGTCGTATCGCTGCCCAGTCAGCCAAACAGGTGATTATCCATAAGATGAAGGATGCGGAAAGGGATGTCATTTATGAGATGTTCAAGGATAGAAAGGGCGAGGTCATAAGTGGTATCGTTCAGCGTTTTGAGCGTGGGAATATGATCGTCAACCTTGGTCGAACTGATGCCGTATTGCCAAAGGATCATCAGATACCAAAGCGTTCGTTTAAACAGGGCGACAGAATCCGGGCCTATCTTCTTGATGTAAGACAAAACAGCCGGGACTCTCAGTTGGTATTGTCCAGAACCTGTGACGAATTCCTGGGCAAACTCTTTGAGATGGAAGTCCCCGAGATTGCCGAAGGCATTGTCCGTATTGTTGCTGTAAGCAGGGAGCCTGGTTTCAGGGCAAAAATTGCGGTCAGTTCTTCTGAAAGTGATGTGGATCCAGTAGGAGCCTGTGTTGGTATGAAGGGTTCTCGTGTCCAGAATGTGGTTCAGGAGTTGCAGGGCGAACGTATTGACATTGTGACCTGGAGTCCTGACCCGGCAAAGTATGTGTATAATGCTCTGGCACCAGCCCATGTTAATATGGTGATGGTTGATGAAGACAATCAGTCGTTGCTGGTGGTGGTTCCCAATGACCAGTTGTCACTTGCCATTGGGCGGCAGGGGCAGAATGTCCGGCTGGCTTCAAGATTGCTGGGCTGGCGGATTGATGTGAAGAGTGAGCAACGATATGCCAATCTTCAGAATCCGGGCTATCAGTCCTTGCTGGCTATTGATGGGGTTGAAGAGGCTCTGGCCGACCAGCTGTATGCCAAGGGATCCTTTTCCATTGCCGCATTGGCTGATAAAACTGTGGATGATCTGGTGGTCTTGCGTGCCATTAACGATGAGCTTGCCGAGCAGTTGATCGCTGCTGCCAATGAAAAGAAGGCAGACTATCCTGAACTTATAGCCGAATATGAAGAGAGGAAAGCGGCTGAACTTGCCGAGCAGGAGAGTAAGAAAGATGCTGCTGCCGATCAGGTTGAAGAAGAGGTTGCGGATACGACCAGTATCGAACAGCAGGATGGAGCAGAAGAAAAAAACACCGGCGTTGAAGATGAAAAGCAGGAACCCCTGCAGAAGGATAGTCTTGAAGAAGAACAGTAGCAGGAAGGTTGTTCGATCTTGCCTGGTGTGTAGAAAGAAATTTGAACAGCATCAGCTGCAACGTTTTACCTGGCAGGATGGCGAAGTAAAAGCTGATGAAACAGAGAAAAGGACGGGGCGCGGTGTATACTGCTGCAGCAGTGAGTTCTGTCGTGGAAAATTTATGAAGAGCCGCAGAAAGCTGGAAAAAGCTTTTCGCGTCTGATTGTAAGCTTGATAATCAGTAAACTTTACAAGCTGTTTTCAGGGTATTTACTGGTAAAATTGTTTGGATGCAAAACGGGAGCAAGGAATGAGTAGGGTGAGGGTTTACGAACTGGCGAAAGAAGCAGGAATGAGTGGCAAGGCTTTGGCCGATAAGTTGATTGAGAAAGGCTATGACATTAAGGGTCACAGCTCTACTGTTGACAGTGAGACAGCAGACGAGATACGTGCCACAGTGCTGAAAACCGGTGAGACCGAGTTGGTTGAAAAGAGAATCAGTCGCTCTGAAGGGGCAACGGTTATCAGAAGACGATCAACTGTCATCAGAAGACGAAAAAAGGTGGAAGAACCGAAACCGGAAGAGAAAGCCGATGAGGCAGAGGCTTCGGAGGAAGTGACCCCGGCTGCTGTTGAAAGTGCTGCCGCAGAGGAGGAAGCGGTTGAAAATGATAAAGAGCAGGCTGTCCCTGTTGACCAGGAGCCAGAGGCAGAAGAGAAAACTCCCGTAAAAACTGCTTCTGACAAGCATGTCGAATCCGAACCAATCGAATCTGAGAAGGAAGTTGTCGAGCCTGCTGACAAAAAAGAGGCACCAGCGCCTGAAAAAACTGCTGAAAAACAGACTATAGAGGCGGATACTGATTCGGAGGAGAGCAAGGTAGAGAAAAAAGCTGCGAGTGAAAAGACGTCTGAGGTAAAAGCAGAACCTCAACCAGTTAAAAAGCAGGAGCCGAAAAAAACGCCTCCAAGAAAGGGGATTGCCAAAGTCGTTGGTACCATAGAGTTGCCTGTGGTTGAGGACGAAAAACCTTCTCGACCCAAAAAGAGAAGCCCAAGGCCTGGTTCAAATAAAAGAGCTGCCATTGCAGATACTGATCCCAATGTTGCAATGCCAATGGATGAAGGTGGTGGCAGAGGCGGCAAGAAAAAAGGGAAAAAGGGTGGTTACCAGAACGATGACGATGATATGGGCAGGGGGGGACGTCGTCCAAAAGGGGCGAAAAAAGGTGCCAAGAACATCAAATTCACCCATTTTGGTGCAGATTATCAGCGGTCTGGCGGTAAGCGCGGCAAAAAGGGCAAAGGAAAAACCGAGAAGGCGAGCCAGCCGGCTGCCGAGATGAAGGCGCACAAGAAAAGGATCACGGTTTTTGAGACCATCAGTGTCAGTGAATTGTCCAGTCGTATGCGGGTCAAGGCGAGTGAAGTGATTGCCAAGTTGATGGGACTTGGAGTTATGGCGACCATCAACCAGGCGGTTGATGTGGAGACAGCAATGATTCTGGCATCGGAATTTGGCTACGAAGTCGAACAGGGGATCACCGAAGAGATTGGAATCCAGATGCTGGATGAGGCTCAGGAAGGTGGCGAGGCAAAACCACGTTCACCGGTTGTAACCGTTATGGGGCATGTTGATCATGGAAAGACCTCGATTCTGGATGCCATCAGAAAAACAGATGTTGCCGATGGCGAGGCCGGTGGTATTACCCAGCATATTGGTGCCTATCACGTAAAATCTAAAGCCGGTGATGTCACCTTTGTTGACACCCCTGGTCACGCTGCGTTTACCGAAATGCGGTCACGTGGAGCACAGATAACCGATCTTGTTATTCTGGTGGTTGCAGCAGATGACGGGGTTATGGATCAAACCCGTGAAGCGATTCGCCATGCCCAGGCAGCGGATGTGCCCATTCTGGTCGCAGTCAATAAGATCGACAAGGATAATGCTGATCCAGATCGGGTAAAACGTGAACTGGCAGAGCTTGATCTTGCTCCGGAAGAATGGGGTGGCGATACCATGTTTGTTGAAACATCTGCCAAGAAGAGATTTGGTATCGATGACCTGATGGAATCGATCATGCTGATGGCTGAGATACTTGAACTCAAAGCGGACAGCAAACGTAAGGCAAAAGGACGGGTAATTGAAGCCCAACTGCACAAGGGAAGAGGGGCTGTTGCCACTGTTCTGGTGCAGGAAGGTACGTTGCGAACAGGTGATCACTTTGTTGTTGGTCAATTTAGCGGTAAGGTCAGAGCGATGCTCGACTATAAGGGACGCAAGGTCACAGAGGCTGGACCGTCTATTCCTGTTGAGGTGCAAGGGCTTACCGGAGTGCCTTCTGCCGGTGACGAATTTATCGTTGTTACCGATGAAAAAATGGCTAAAAATGTCAGTCATGCCAGGGCGTTGAAGGCAAGAGAGGCAGAGCTTGGTGCAAACACCAAGATCTCCCTTGATAAGCTGTTTGAAAAGATGAACGAAGGTGAGGTACAGGAACTCAAGGTTGTTATTCGTTCCGATGTCCAGGGTACTCTTGAAGCCTTTGCCAAGGCGGCAGAAGAATTGTCCACCAAGGAAATCAAGGTTCGGGTTCTGCACGAAGGTACAGGTACCATAACCGAATCAGACGTTTTGCTGGCATCTGCTTCCGAGGCCATTGTACTTGGCTTTAATGTCAGACCGACTCTTAAGGTAAAAGATCTGGCTCAGAGAGAAAATGTCGATGTTCGTTCCTACGATGTCATTTATCATGCCCTTGATGATATTAAAAAGGCGATGGTCGGTATGCTTGAACCCACCTTTGAAGAGGACGTCATTGGAACTGCTGAGGTTCGTGAAACCTTTAACGTGCCAAAGGTTGGTACCATTGCCGGTTGTTCGGTTTCTGATGGCAAAATTCAGAGAAATGCCGCAGTTCGAGTGCTGCGGGATGGTGTAGTCGTCTATACGGGTAAGATCAGTTCCCTTAAGCGATTCAAGGACGATGTCAAAGAGGTGCTTACCGGTTTTGAATGTGGTATCGGTGTTGAGAATTTCAATGATATCAAGGTTGGCGATCATCTTGAAGCCTTTGTCATGCTTGAGGTGGAAGCTACTCTGAGTACTGATGATGAAGATGGAAAATAATGGTCTGGGATCCTAAAGAAACTCTCGACTCCATTGGACTTGGCAGAACCGAGGTTAAGCGTGCCGTTCGGGTTGGAGATGTGATCAAAAACGAACTGTCCATGTTGCTGGTCAACAAGGTGCGGGATAAGAAGCTGAGTGATGTTTCCATCTCCAGGGTGGAGGTGACCGACGATCTGAAATTGTGCCGGATCTTCTATACCCTTTTTGATGACTGCAAAAAAAAGGAAGCGCAGCAAGGACTTGAAAGAGCCAAGGGCTTTATGAGAAGTCATCTGGCAAAAACAATCAATTTGCGGTATACTCCGGCGTTAGAGTTTAGATACGATGCCAAATCAGACAAGGTAAGGGAGCTGGAAGACATCTTTCAGGAAATAGCCAATGAGCGCAGAGATCGAGACAAAAATCCCTGAAGAGATATTGCGGACGGTGCGGGAGGGGCGGAGATTTCTGCTGCTTACCCATGTGTTCCCTGATGGTGATGCTCTTGGTTCTATGTTCGGGATGGCGGAGATTTTGCGGGCTGCTGGCAAGGAAGTGCTTTGTTTTACAGAGGAGCCTGTTTCCCATCTTTTTGATTTCTTACCCGATTGCAGAAATGTTGTCCATGATCTTGATCAGGTCAATGAGTTTATGGCTGGGCAGGATCAGCCGGTTGTTACCCTCTCCATGGATTGTGGAGAGTCTGCGCGGCTCGGAACATATGAAACAACATTTCTCAAGCATCAACCTTTTCTGGTGCTTGACCATCATAAATCTCACAAACCACATGGCGATTACAGGTGGGTAGAGCCGAACCGTTCTTCCACCGGTGAAATGGTTTATGAGCTGGCGTTGGCATTGAACTATCAGGTTCCTCTTAACGCCGCCTTTGATCTCTATGTGGCAATTTCAACCGATACCGGATCCTTTCGATATGAATGTACCGGTGCCCGTACCCTGCAGATAGCCTCAGAACTTTTGACCCTGGGAGTGAAGCCGGATGAGGTCTCCAGCCTGGTGTATGACAACTATACCAGGGAAAGGCTGAAGCTGATGGAGATGGTGTTGTCGACCCTTGAACTTCATCAGAATGAACAGATTGCAACCATCTATACCACCCGAAAGATGTTCGAAGAAAGTGGTGCCATGTATCAGGATGTGGAAGGCTTTGTCGATTTTCCGCGAGCACTGAAATGTGTCAAGGTGGTGGTTTTTGTCAAAGAGACGCAAACCGGTGACATGGTTTCGGTCAGTCTTCGTGCCAAGGGCGAGTGCGATGTTGCTGAAATCGCGAAGCAGTTCGATGGTGGCGGGCACCGTAACGCCGCCGGTTTTAGGTGTAAAGGCAAAAATATTGATCAGGTCAGAGCAGATGTCCTTGATGCTCTTCGGGTTGTTTTCCAGTAAACGTTCAACTATTTCAGATCATGGCAGATTCCAGAAAAGAGTTTGAAGCGGGGGTATGTCTGATTGATAAACCTGAGAATGTCTCGTCGTTTGCAATGGTCAGTGCGGTGCGTCGGCTGTTGAAAATAAAAAAGGTTGGTCATGCTGGAACCCTTGATCCTTTCGCCACCGGCTTACTGGTTATCTGTGCCGGAAGAAAGGCGACCCGGTTGATATCAAAATTTATGGATGGGGAAAAGGAGTATCTTGCCTGCCTTGCCCTTGGTATCAGAACAGAAACCCTTGATACCGAAGGAAAGATTATTGCTCAACAGAAGGTTGGTGAAATCACTGGCGACAGGATCAAAAAATGTCTTGTTCGTTTTACCGGAAAGCAGAAGCAGGTGCCGCCAGCCTATTCAGCCCTTAAGCATAAAGGAAAACCGCTTTATCATTATGCTCGCCAGGGGATCAAGATCGAAAAACCACCTCGGGATATTTTTATACGAGAGTTGGAATGGATGGATGAGAGAGCACTGGTCAGTGGCGATATTGCAGAAATTTCCATCAGGGTTGTATGTTCCAAGGGGACCTATATACGGAGTCTGGCGGATGATATTGGCACAGCTCTTGGTTGTGGTGCCCATTTAAAATCGTTGCGCAGGACAAAAAGCGGGTGCTTTTCTGTTGAAAATGCTGTAAAAGGGCACCTGTTGCGTGAAAAAGAGGCTTTGGAACAATTAATGTCCAGGATGATTTCGGTCGAAGATGTCTCTAAGTTATTGCAATAATCTCGATTAATTGCTAGGATAGACCAAGTGTTTGTCCATTTCGCATTTTTTAGAGCGAATAGATTGGATTTTCAAATTATATCATACTTTTAAAATGCTTTCGCCAAGCCCTGCGTTGGATCTGAACGTGGGAATATCGGGTGGTATGATTTGTTGATATGTAGACTTTATACAAAAACGAATTAACGATATATTAGTTTCAGGAGATTTAAATGGCACAGTCAGCTGCAAAGAAAAGTGAAATAATTGAAAAGTTTAAGACGCACGATTCAGATACCGGCTCACCGGAGGTACAAATTGCCCTCCTTACCGATCGTATAAAGTATCTTACCGAGCATTTCAAGACCCACAAGAAAGATCATCATTCCCGTCAGGGGCTGTTAAAGTTGGTTGGTCAGAGAAGAAGTTTGCTTGATTATCTGAAAAACAAGGATATCACCAAGTACAGAACCCTGATTGCAGAACTTGGTATTCGTAAGTAATACCCGGTTGGTGCTGTTCAATTCTTGTATAGATCTTACCGTAGACGGAGCCGGTATTGTTGTACAGGTTGTGTCTGCGGTATTTTTGTTTGTTAATGCTGTGGCAGGTCAGCGCAGCATGTCAAAAACTACCCTCCTCATCAGGTAGTAGTGCCGAGAACACGATCGGCTTGTATGATGAGAATAATAAAGCGCTGTTGGATCAATAGAGTAAAGCGGCAAATAAAAAAAAGCATACGGGGCTGGTGGATAATCCAGTCATTTTAAGGCGCTGGGCATTTCCCTGATGCGAAACATCTGGAGAAGATATGTTTAAGAAAGTAGAAGCAGATATCGGTGGAAAGACCATTTCCATCGAGACCGGCAAACTTGCCAAACAGGCATCAGGGTCGGTAACAATCAGTTGTGGTGGAACCGTGGTATTGGTTACTGCGGTGGGAGCAAAGGAAAGTAGACCGGATGCCGACTTTTTTCCACTTACCATAGAATATCAGGAAAAGCTTGCCTCGGTGGGCAGAATTCCGGGTAATTATTTTAGAAGAGAAATCGGCAGACCGGCAGATCATGAGGTCTTGACCTGCAGAATCATTGACCGACCTTTGCGGCCGTTATTCCCTGAAGGGTATCGTGCCGAGACCCAGGTTATTGCAACTGTCATGTCGGCAGACCAGCAGAACAACCCCGATGTTTTGGCATTGACAGGCGCGTCCTGTGCCTTGACTCTGTCTGATCTTCCCTTTCAGGGGCCGGTAGCAGGTGCAAGGATCGCCTATGTTGATGGTGAATTTGTGCTGAACCCGACCAGAGATGAACTGGAAAATTCAAAAATGGATCTGGTTGTTGCCTGTACAAGGAAAGCAGTGGTCATGGTAGAAGGCCAGGCCGATAATTTGAGTGAAGATGTCATCCTTGATGCCATTTTTACTGTTCATGAACAGGTGCAGCCACTTATTGATCTGCAGGAAGATCTGCAGCAGTCAAATGGCAAGCCCAAGCGTGAAGTAGAGCCTCCGGTTGTCAATGAAGAGCTCAAGGCAAAGGTGGAAGAGATTGCAGCCGAAGGAATGAAAAAGGTTGTCTCCACTGCCGACAAGATGGCAAGAGGAGGAGCATACGACCAGTTAAAGGCTGAGGTCGTCGAACAGCTTGATGAAACCGGAGAAATGGCAAAAGAGATTGGCGATCTGCTTTCTTCGTATAAAAAATCGGTTATGCGCGGCAAGATCGTTCATGATGAAACCCGGATTGACGGCAGAAAATTTGATGAAGTACGCCCGATTACCTGTGAGGTAGGTCTGCTGCCAAGAACCCATGGCTCGGCTCTGTTCACCCGAGGAGAGACCCAGGCACTGGTTACAGCAACCCTTGGCAGTGAGCGGGACAAACTGCGGGTGGAAACCTTGAATGGTGAAGAAAGTCACCGTTTCATGCTCCATTATAACTTCCCTCCATTTTGCGTTGGCGAAGCAAGGATGATGAGAGGTCCATCCCGCAGAGATGTGGGACACGGTACACTCGCCATGCGTGGCTTGAAAACGGTTCTTCCCGCTGAGGAAGATTTTGCTTATTCCATTCGGGTAGTATCCGAGATACTCGAATCCAATGGATCTTCTTCCATGGCGTCGGTCTGTGGCGGCAGCATGGCGATGATGGATGCCGGTATTCCGGTTACAAATCCGGTGTCAGGTATTGCCATGGGGTTGATTAAGGAAGATGATAAGGTGGTCATTCTTTCTGATATTCTGGGCGATGAAGATCATCTTGGCGACATGGATTTCAAGGTGGTTGGTACCGAGAATGGAATTACCGCCCTGCAGATGGATATCAAGATTGATGGTGTGGACCGAGATATTATGGGCAGAGCTCTTGCTCAGGCGAAAGATGGCCGTTTTCATATCCTTGGTGAAATGCAGAAGGGTATTGCCCAGGCAAGAGACGACGTCTCCGAGTTTGCCCCTAAATATCTGGTGCATAAGATCAATCCCGATAAGATTCGCGATATCATTGGACCGGGTGGTAAGATTATCAAGGACCTTTCTGCCGAATATGACGCCAAGATTGAGGTGGAAGATTCAGGTATAGTCAAGATTTTCACCGCTAACGGCTTAATGGCGGAGAGTCTTCTTGAGCGTATCAAGGAAATCACTGCCGAGGTGGAAGTCGGGGTAACCTATAAGGGCGTTGTTAAAACCATCAAGGATTTTGGTGCCTTTGTTGAGATTCTTCCGGGAACCGATGGGTTGGTTCATATCTCTGAACTTGATACCAAACGGGTAGCCAAAGTCACCGACGTGGTCAGCGAAGGTGATGAAATAGAAGTGAAGGTCCTTGAAGTTGATAACAGAGGACGAATTCGTCTGAGTCGTAAGGCGTTGTTACAAGACTAGTTTGGTCTAGCCTTCGAGTAATGAAAAAGCCGACTCAGTAATGAGCCGGCTTTTTGCGTTTGAGGAACGAATATGGAACAAAAAAAAGTGCTTTTTACCTGGCTTGACGAGCAGGCTGAAGCGGAGTTTGAGCTGCCAAAATATGAGACGGCTCAATCGGCAGGCATGGATATTCGTATTGCCATAGAAGATGACGTTTTGTTACAACCGGGAGACATTACCCTGCTTCCCACCGGGTTTGCGGTAGCTATTCCTGATGGCTATGAAATACAGATTCGACCACGAAGCGGGTTTGCGGTAAAACATGGTGTTACTGTGATTAACAGTCCGGGAACGATTGATGCTGATTATCGTGGCGAGATAAAGGTTGGACTGATTAACCTTGGTAAGGAACCGTATTTGTTGAAAAGGGGTGATCGGGTTGCCCAGATGATTCTGATGCCTGTTGTTCATGCCAGACTGGTCGTGACCGATTCTCTGGATGATACCGAGCGTGGGACGGGCGGCTTTGGTCATACAGGATTGGTATGATTTCGTTTTCTGTACTAGGCAGCGGCAGCAAGGGAAATGCCGTTTATGTTGAAACCGCACAGACTGCCGTGCTCATCGATTGTGGCTTTTCAGGAAAAGAGACCGCCTGCCGTCTTGAGAGTATTGGCCGGGATATGGCGAAACTTGAGGCGATTCTGTTAACCCATGAGCATAATGACCATGTGGCAGGTGTCGGCGTGCTGGCGAGGAGATACAAGATTCCGGTTTATGCCAATGCCGGCACCTTTCTTGGCGCAGAGAACAAGATTGGCAAAATTGAAGAGCCGGTGGAGTTTGAAACCGGTTCGTCGTTTACCATAAAGGATTTGGCGGTAAAACCGTTCAGGATATCCCATGATACCCGTGATCCTGTCGGGTATGTCCTGGAATCAGGAAACTCCAGATTTGGTTATTGTACCGATACCGGCAAAGTTACCCACCTGATGACCCAGCGCCTGCAGGGGTGTCATGGTCTGGTGCTGGAATTTAATCACGATCCCCAGATGCTCAGAAACGGACCATACCCTCTTGCCCTGCAACAGCGGGTAAAATCGAGTCAAGGTCACCTGTCAAATCAGCAGGCGGTGGAATTTCTGGATAAGGTGCATCACCGGGATCTTGCCTGTGTCGTGCTGGCACATTTGAGTGAAACCAACAATCTTCCCGACTATGCCATTGCAGATATCGAGTCAAATCGCAAAAAATATGGTAAGACAGAGTTTCACATTGCCAGCCAGCAACAGGCAACCCGTCTTGTTACTGTTTGATGCCAGGATGGAACGAAAAATACAAGGTGAACACGTCTTTTGTTGCCAAAGTCGGTGACATTTGCTAATTTTTCTTGCTCAGCTCTTGTTTTTATAGTTTTTTAATCTGTTTTCTGTGAGAACAGAGGAAAAACGAGCAGTTTTCATACCATCGGGGAAGGTTGATTGTGTGGTATGTTATGGAGTTCTATTAAATCTACTCAGGGAGGTCTTATGTTGAAGAAGAATCTTGTTGTGTTGTTTGTTGCCGTTTTTCTGTGTGGTGCTGCAACCGCATTTGCACGCACTGTGGTCAACGGAATTGATGCCAACTACCCACCTTTTGCCTACGTCGATAAAAGTGGCAAGCCTGCAGGTTTTGACGTTGATGCGATGAACTGGATCGCCAAGGAAATGGGTTTTGAGGTCGTTCACAAGCCCATGGAATGGTCAACCATCGTACAGGCTGTTGTTGCCAAGAAAATTGATGTGGTCATGTCTGGAATGACCATCACCGAAGAGCGAAAAAAGCAGGTAAATTTCTCGATGCCATACTGGACTGTTGAGAATGCCTTTGTGGTCAAGAAGGACAGTGATCTTACCGTGGATGCTATTCTGGCATCAAAGGGCAGGGTCGGTTATCAGGCAGGTACCAGTGATGGTACATGGCTGAAAGAGGCCAATGAAAAAGAAGGCTGGGGCTTGAAACTCCGTCAATATGATTCTGCCCCTCAAATCGTTGCCGAGGTGTTAAATGGGCGAATCATTGCCGGCGGTATGAACATGAGCCCTGCCAAGGATGCCATTGCCAAGGGAAAACCTGTAAAGGTCGCTGGAACCTTTGGTGTGCGTGAAGACTTTGGTGTTGCCATGCGTTATGAGGATAAGGAACTTGAAAAGATGATTAATGAGGGTCTGAAAAAGTTGATGGCAGACCCATACTGGCAGGTTCTGAAAGACAAGTACACCAAGGACAAGAAGTAAGAACTTTTTGATGTCTTGCAAAGGAGTGTGTTGAACATGGTGTGTACGACACACTCCTAAACAGGGGAACTGGAGATGTTAACCGATAAAATCCTGGTCATAATCGATGCATTGCCCTACATTTTACAGGGAGCAGGGATTACTCTGGTCATTGTCATGGGTGCGATGTTTATCGGGCTGCTTATGGGAGTTCCTTTTGCCTTGATTCAGATCTACGGTCATCCCATCCTGCGCTATATGGTCGGTTTGTACGTCTGGTTTTTTAGAGGTGTTCCCATTCTCATTTTGATGTTTCTTTTTTATTTCGGCGTATTTGAATTGTTGAAACTCAATCTTTCTGCCCTGACGACCACCGCCATTGTCCTTGGTATGACCAGTGCTGCCTACCAGTCACAGATCTTTAGAGGGGCAATACAGTCTCTGCCGCAGGGGCAGGCGAAGGCGGCTTCTGCGCTTGGAATGAACAGGAGACAGACTATTTTTTCCATCATTCTTCCTCAGGCGATGCGTATTTCCATTCCTGCCTGGTCCAATGAATATTCGATAATTTTGAAAGATTCGGCGCTGGCGTACGTGGTTGGCGCCATGGATATGTTTACCAGAACCCATTTTGTTGCCTCCAGAACCTACGAGCATCTGACTCTGTTTATCTTTGTCGGATTTTTGTATCTGGTGATTACGGTGGTTGGGGTGAAACTGCTGGCACGAATCGAGAAGAAAGTCAGGATTCCAGGGTACACGGTATAAGAGGGACATTGTATGACAACACCCGTATTATCTGCTCATAATATCAGCGTCACTTTAGGCGGTAATCAGATACTGAAAAATGTTTCCCTGGTTCTTCCCAAGGGGTCGCTTAAGGTTCTTATTGGTCCTTCAGGCGCTGGCAAATCAACCTTTCTGCAAACCTTGAATTACCTTCTGCCCTACGATGAGGGCGAATTACGACTCAATGGCGAAGTGGTTGATCTGAAGAATAAAAACATTCTGTATCTCTATCGCCAGAAGGTTGGGATGATTTTCCAGGATTTTAATCTCTTTGATCATCTGGATGCGGTGAACAATGTGGCAATAGCTCTCAGGAAGGTCAAAGGAATTCGGAAGGCGAAGGCCCTTGACCGTGCGATGGCGGAGTTGAAAAGGGTCGGGCTTGA
>PDWI01003104.1_pt1 | contig 23916 bp, 20 predicted proteins | sample 1430891 | NCBI WGS metagenome assembly PDWI01 (sample SAMN01162508, study PRJNA174530) | Oral metagenome, whole genome shotgun sequencing project. | biome: Marine environment; feature: Marine mammal; material: Swab sample of the gingival sulcus; isolation source: swab sample of gingival sulcus... | reverse complement strand
CATACGAGGTATCTCAACTGACGAGGCAGTCATAAAAAAGAACTGGCTGAGTCTTTACGATATGGCAACTACCCAGGGAGCCAAAGAGCTCAGTCGCTACTATCAAGAACTCAAACCCTTTAAGCTCGCCAAGTCTAAGCGCGTGAGTGTGCAGGTCATGAGTGCCTTTCGGGTAACCAAGGAGACCTGGCAGGTGGACTGGGTCGAGACCGAGACTTCGCTCCAACAAAATAGTGTGCGCAAGAGCAAATGGCGAGGCATGTTCCGTGTCGTCGAAGGGCTCCCTCAGACTCGTGAGGAACTTTTGGCTAACCCCCTCGGCGCCTATATCGAAGATTTTTCTTGGCAGATAGTAGAGGAGTAATATATGAATCATCTCAATTTCATTATGGCTCGTCGATCGCGAGCAGCAATTTTGGTAACGGCGATCTTTTTGTTTGTGGGTCTCTCGGTAGGCTGTGCAAGCGTGGAGGGAGTAGGGGCTTTGGGAGCCGATCGCAGGGCAGCCGCAGAAGCTCTGCGAGAAGCAGATATGGCATCTGAAGATGCTGTATTGGCACTGCTACCTAAAGTGCACGCCGCCGATCCTGTTCCGGCTGGCACTGCGACGAACCCTGACCCTGCTACTGCGTCGAGCCCTGCACCAGAGCTTAGTGCAACAAGCACTGCGAACCCAGTGAACTCCGCTCCTCAAAGTGTAGCGTCCAATGCCTCGCTCATATATCGCTATCCCTATCTTGAAGACCGCGAATATCTGGTACGTACGGAGCTCAATCATATCACTGATATCATACTCGAAGCGGGGGAACATCTCGTTTCTCCGCCGGCGGCCGGTGATACCAGCAGGTGGGCTCTTGAGCTTGCCACTTCAGGAGCGGGGGATAGGAGCCGAGAACATATCTATATCAAGCCGCTTACTCTTGATGCTGAGACCAATCTCATTCTATCTACTGATAGGCGAGTATATAGATTGCGTTTGCAAAATACCAAAGATCAGGCTATGGCAGCAGTCGCGTGGCTCTACCCTCGTGCTATGCCCAAACCTCGATTTATGAACAAAGAAGTCGCACGCTTGAGCAAGCTCCGCCCAGAACAGATTAACTGGAACTATACGATACGAGGTTCCCGCCGTATCACATGGAGACCGGAGCGAGTATTTAACGATGGCGAAAAGACCTATATTATTTTCCCTCAAAATCTCGCCTCCTTGGACGCACCGTCTCTTTATATCCTCAATAGCATTACGGGCGAGGCAGAGGTCTGCAACTATAGGGTGCTCGGCCGCGTCTATATGGTCGATAAAGTCATCGAGCGGGCAGAACTTAGAAGTGGAGCAAAAGGCAATCACCGCATACGCATAGAACAAAAGAACTAGAGGTGTGACATGGCACGACTGAGAAGAAAACGTATTTATATGCTTATGGCTCTCGCCATAGTATTGCTCCTCTTGGCTTTTGAGTTAGGGTTGCAGAATAACAAAAGACCGAAGCAAGCCGAGGAGCGGATTTTGCCGGGAGAAAGTCCAAGGGCACTCAAGCAGCTTAGCCTTGATAGCAGCCCGCTACGCGAGCACGAGGCGGCGACTCTTCCCTCGAACACCTTAGAGTCGAGAGCTCGTATCTCTAAAGACGCTGCAGAGGAGGAATATTGGCGTCGCCAAGCTCTCGAGCACCTGAGTAGCCTCAAGTACGGTGCCCTTTCTTCCGAGGCTGTTATTTCTGGGCCCAAGGTTCCAGCAGCTGCTCTGGCCCAGCCAGCCCTGCCAGCATCGCCCACCAAACAGGAGCCCAAGAGTAGGTCGGTCTCGCCTCGAAGCGTACATAGGGCTATTAGTTTTGACACAATCAAGCTCCGCACCCGTGAGCCGGCTGTTGCACCAGAGGCAGCAACTGCTGCGAGTAATCAAGCATGGGGCGATAAGAAGCTGCTCTTTGCCGGCACCTTTATTCCTATCACCCTGGTTACCGGCATAGATAGCGACCTCCCCGGTCTTATAGTAGGGCGGGTGAGAGAACCAGTATATGATTCTGCTACCGGTCGCCATTTGCTCCTTCCGCAAGGAACCTTACTTACCGCACGTTATGATGCTGATGTGAGCTATGGACAGAAGCGCGTACTTGTCGTATGGGATCAACTCCAGCGAGCAGATGGCTTTTATCTTGAGCTCGGCGGCATGTCTGGCGTCGATCAGCTCGGGAGAGCGGGCTATGAGCAAGAACTCGATACCCATGCGTGGACGCGTATCAAGGGCGCAGTCCTCGCAACCCTTCTTGAGTTCGGCTCGTGGGGCATGAAAGATCTTGCCTCGGAGCATAGCATGCTTAGGCAAAACGGACTGGTACATCCCAAAAGCCCGCTCGCCTATGCGGCACAAGCTGCAGATAGGGGCAAGGCGAGCAAGGGGCTTGGAGATACTACCAGTAGTGGGCTTAAGGCACAGGCAAAGTCTTTTATGCAGGTAAAACCTACAATCAGGATAGCTCCCGGCTCATCGGTGCAGATACTCGTGTCGATGCCACTGGCACTCCCTCCTTATAGGCAGCCCTATGAGTAGGGCGAGCTTCGCTCGGCGGGCTACGCACCCTACGCAATCCTTGCTTTTGGTGCTGTTGGCACTCAGTCTCCTTGCAACCCTGCGTGTGCTTCAAGATCTTAGTGCGTGGCCGCAGCTGCATGTCCCACGTTATCGCATATATGCCGTGGAGGGAGTGCTGAGAGAAGATATGCGAGCCTTGCAGGGTGGGGGACGCTTGGTACCGATTATGCTGGAGTATAGTCTCTCTCAAGATGAGCGCGTATCTGCAAGCGGTCCGCTGGATGTATACCTCAAGAGCGGCACCCGCATCACTCCCAACAACTCTGAGCAGCTCTACCAGGGACAGCGGGTGCGCCTGTATGGCAGCTTTAGCGGCGAGCGCTTCGCCGCTCATCGCGTGGTGCTCTTCGAGAGCCAAACGACACTTGTGACCTTGCGTAGTTCCATACGCGACTACCTGCACGACATTTGGGATGGCTCTCTCGAAGGCGAGCTCGCGATGGCACTCCTTATCGGAGTGCGCCCGCCCTCTGATAGTCTTATTATCGGCTATTTCAAGCGTTCGGGGCTTATGTTTCTCCTCGCACTCTCGGGTATGCATATTAGTTTTTTGCTTTTTATCTTAGAGCACTTCCTCTTTTTTCTTCCAACCAATAGCAAGCTTTGCGTGAGTGTAGGGGTGGGGCTGCTTTTTCTTCTTTTAGTAGGGTTTAAGCCATCGCTCTGTAGGGGGGTACTCATGTTTGCCATCGCACGTTATGCTCATTACTTGGGTTATAAACTGCGATTGGTGGTGCTCTTATTTATCTGCTTTCTCGTGCAGCTATGTTTTTTTCCATCCCATCTTTGGACGCTTGCTTTTGTGCTTTCCTATGGTACGCTTTTGGCGATGGCACTCTTGGGTTCATGGGCAATATATTTTTTGCCTTGGATTTTACCGGCGCATCTACGCAAAGCACTTGGTGCAGGTATAGGTGCCGGCGGCTTTGTCCTACCGTCTTCTTATCTTGCCTTTGGCTCCTTCTATCCGAGCTACCTCATAGGCAGCTACGTAATGACTCCTTTGGTTTTTGCTTATATGGGCATAGCGATGGTCTGGGTAGTTTATCCGCCATTGGGCCTATTGTTAGCCCGTCCTTGCTACGCCCTTATAATAAAAATGCTGAGGTTTTTGGCCCCAGCATTGTAGTTTTTTAGGTTGTTGTAATGAGCAATTAAATCTCTTCGAGAACGATCTCCAAGCCCTGCTCCAGGGTGCGACCAACTGGACACGCATGGACAAACTTCATGAGATATTCCTTGTCCTCAGCACTGAGGTGCTCTGGGAACTTGATGGTACCCTTTACGCTCTCAATCTTTCGTGGCTGAGCGGTCATGTTCTTCTCAAACTTAATCTCAGTGCCCTGTACATCGAGGTCCTTCTTGCGAGCACCTATAGCCATAGTAATGAGCATACAACCGGCAAGACTGGTTCCGATAAGATCGGTAGGGGAAAAGTTTCGACCCTTACCGCCATTATCTACAGGAAGATCCATCTTGATGCTTACACCAGAAGCTTCGTGTACTGCTTCTACCAAATTGTCGCCGAGGTAGCGTGAAGTTACTTTGGTTCCCATATAAACTCCTTTTATCTATTAGTCTCCGTTTCTAAGCACGAAGTCTTTGATACCTTGTTTTTTGATGACGAGTATAGCCTCTTCAACCTGATGCTGTGGAATGCCGACGATAAGACATCGGTAGTAGTCTCCACTCTTTTGTATAACGGTGGTATAACCGAGATCCATGAAAGGCATGAGTACCTGCTCTGACTTGAGGCGTGAGCCGAAGGATCCAATCTGTATGTTTACCTTGGCTGCATCGCTCCAGCGTGCATATTTGGTTTCAGGGGTATCTGGCATTGAGATAATCTCAATAATAACAGGAGCAAGTCCCGTTTCTACCATGCCTATGGACTCACCGGCTGCATAAGAAAGGTCGATGATGCGCCCTTCACTAAAAGGTCCCCGGTCATTTACTCGTACGACCGCTGATTTTTTATTGCTTACGTTAGTTACTCGTATGATAGTTCCAAAGGTGAGACTAGGATGTGCTGCCGTAAAGGCCGCGTTGTCAAAAATCTCGCCGTTAGCAGTAAGGTTACCCTGCTCCGTACTTCCGTACCAAGAAGCAACACCGAATTCATAAATCTCTAGAGCACCCAGTGATGCGACCGTACAAAGCAACAGACAAGCTATGAGCAAGAACTTTTTCATAGGCAAAGGATAGCACATGTACTTATGGATTGAGAAGATGTAGCATTGGCTCTCGTGCCTATCTTAAGACTTTTTCATAAGAGTACTTGTTATTATTATAACATTTTGTTATTATCATAACATCTGGTTCCTAAGAGGGCTAAGAGAAGGAGACGCTTATGGGCTATGGTATATGGGGATTAGTACCTCCAATTTTGGCAATAGTACTTGCTTTATGGACTCGCGAGGTTATCGTCGCACTTTTTGTAGGAACACTCGCAGGAGCACTTATTTTATCGGGTGGGAATCCTGTAGTAGCTGTTACGTCTACGATTTCTGATCATATCATTGCCAATACTTTGGCAGATTCATGGAACATTGGAGTAATCCTCTTCTGTCTCCTTATTGGTGGTCTCGTTGGTATCATCGGCAAAATCGGCGGAACGGCAGCGGTCGCAAAGCGTGTAGTAAAGCGAGCCAAGAGCAGTCAGACCTCACTTTTTTGGGCTGCCATTCTCGGTATCATGCTCTTTATAGACGACTATGCAAACTCCATGCTTGTCGGCAACACCATGCGGCCTATCACCGATAAATACCGGGTATCTCGCGAGAAGCTCGCCTACATCTGTGATTCTACCGCAGCTCCTGTAAGCTCTATGGCACCGCTCTCAACCTGGATTGCCGCCGAGCTCATCGTAATAGCCGCAGCACTTCGCATGCAGGGCATTACTGCCAATCCTTTTGTAGTATTCTTCCAGAGTATACCCTTCCGTTTCTATTCTATATTCTCTCTCGCACTGGTCTTTATTATTATACTTCTTCGACGAGACTACGGACCTATGTATACGGCAGAGCGACGAGCTCGCGAAACAGGGGCGGTATATGCGGTCAATCATAAGCCCATGCATACCCATGACAAGGACCTGCTTCCTGACGAAGGCGTCGTAGGTTCGGTATGGGGCATGATACTTCCGGTAGGGGTCTTTATTCTTGTTACTGTTTTAGGGCTTTTCTCTAATGGGTCTGAGGCGCTTGCCAAGACTATTGCTGCACACCGCGAAACCATCGCTCTTGCCGCAAGCCAGGCTGGTTCTGTATCTGCTGACGCCCTCCTTGAGGCAAAGAACGTCATGATTGTATGGGATGGAATGTCTGCTTTGCAGCGTTACTTCTATGCCATCGGTAGTGCCGACGCATCGGTCGTGCTCAATTGGGCATCGGTTTTAAGTATAATCACGGCTATGGGGTGTGGACTTCGCCGTAAGGTGGCTTTCGACCGCTTGCTCGAGGCCTTTGTTGGAGGACTTAAGTCTATGGTGCTGGCTGTTACGGTATTGGCTCTCGCCTTGGCACTTAAAAACGTTATTTCCGAGATGGGGCTTGCTATTTGGATCGCCGAGCAGGCACAGGGTATGCTTTTGCCTCAGATACTCCCCGTACTGGTATTCTTGAGTGCTATGGGTATCTCATTTGCTACCGGAACGGCATGGGGAACCAATGCCATACTCATGCCTATCGTTATTCCAGTAGCAGCAAGCGTAGGATCCAGTGGCAACGAGCTAACCACCATTCTCATCGCAAGTATAGGTGCAGTCCTCACTGGAGCGGTATTTGGTGACCATTGTTCGCCTATCTCCGATACGAGTATCCTCTCATCAAGTGGCTCGGGCTCAGACCATCTTGCCCACGTAAAGACACAAGTCCCATACGCCATTACCTGTGCAATGGTATCCTTTGTATCTTTCGGGCTTGCAGGACTCGGCGTACCATCTTGGATTTTGATTCCTGTAGGTATAGTTATCTTAGTAGCCGTGGTGCTGGTGCTTGGTAAGGATCCAGAGGCCGGCTTGTCCAGAGCGGTAGAAGCACAGCCATCGACCGAGTCCTAAAAATAGCCTATACTCATCCCATGCAAGAAAACGCGATACGATATATCACCGACCTCGATGAGGCATGGGAACTTTGGCATGAAATAGAGGGCAAGGAGCTTGCTATAGATATAGAGGCAGAGTTTAACTGTCATGTCTATGGTGAGCATCTTGCTCTCATACAGCTTGCATGGGATGAGGGAAACGCGATTATCGACCCTCTTGGCTCTCAGGGCAAGCGTCTTATTGCACGAGATCCTTCTTTTGAGCAGCTTTCTGAGCATCGAGTGACTGTGAGTTTTAGTCCTGAGGACGAGGTGCTTTGCACTGAACCCTGGATCGCATGGTTGCATGCTTTCTTCGGGAGTCCAGGGACCCCGCGTATCGTCTTTGGGGCCCAGAGCGACGCTACGCTCCTCTATTATCGCTATGGGGTTGCTTTTGAGGATCGTATCGATCTTGCTTCAGCTCTTGGGCTGCTTGAGTTTGAGAAGCGGGGGCTTGAGTCCGTACTCATGCAGACGCTTGGCGTAGCACCTAAAAATAAAAATAAATTTCAGCGTTATAATTGGCTTAGGCGTCCCATCGATAGGGATGCCTTGAGCTATGCCATTGGAGACGTGACTTCACTTTTTGCTTTGAGAGATTTGCTCTTTGGAGAGCTTGAGGCTAAGCAGCTGATGGAGGCTTACTGGGAGCAGAACGCCCTTGATGCTAAAGTCGGCAAAAAGGAATATAGACGTTGGCTCAAAGCAAAGGGCTATAAGCATCTCCCCAAGCATGCCCAAAAAAAGTTTATGCGTCTTTTTATTGTGCGTGACGCAATGGCACGCATACTCGATAGGCCTCCACACCAGGTCGTAGCCAATCAAGTACTCTTGTCACTTGCTAAGCAGGGCAAGCGTACGCCAGATGCAGCCAAGCGTATGCTGCGGGGTGCTATTCCTGCAGAACTCGTTGCCTCATGGGTTGATGCCTGCACCCGCTAGCACCCGCCGCTATTACTTGCTAGCATCAGCCACGAGTGTCAAGTGAAAGAGGGGAGCCTAGAAGAGGCTGGGCTCCTCATCTATGTCTATTTCATCTTCCCACTCTATTTCTTCATCTTCTTCGTCCCAGTCTTCTTTAAACATATTGAGTATGTCTGACTGAAGTTCTGTATTATCAACAGGTGCCACCTTGGGAGTAGCCGCTTTAGTTCCTGGCTTAGCAGCGACTGCTTCGGCCTTAGGGGCAGCTTTGCTCATTGCAGGTGCTGTAGGAGTGGGGGTGAGCACTACCTCTTTGCCCTCTTTGATAAACTCCACCTTCTGCTCAACGTTCTTAAGATAGTCCTGAACCTCGCTTCCGAGTTTCATGCCTTCCTGAAAGAGTGCAAGCCCTTCTTCGAGTGAAAGGGTCGCGAGCCCTTCACCTCGCATAATCTTGCTGATTTCTTCGAGCCGAGCAATTTTATCTTCGAAGCTCATTTGCTGACTTGGGGTCTGTGTATCCTGGGTTTTCTTTGTTGTCTTTGCCATACTATACTCCTTATTTTTCTTCTGTAATTTGTGCTCGTCGTGAACTCTTTTGCCATCGTATACATACTTCTTCATCAAGGCTTAGCATCGTGCCATCGCTTATGATGTGTCCCGAGGCATCTTCTATAACAGCAAAACCTCGTTTCAGAACATCTTCTGGATTGAGAGCCTTGAGCGTCTCAGTCAACATATAGATATGTTGTGAGCTGTTTTTAATCCGCGTGTCGATTGCCTGTTCTTGTTCGCGTATGAGATAATCAACCTTTTGAGCATAGGATTGCACCTGTCCCATGAGGGTCATCTCAAGTGACTCGGGATTATATGCCTGAAAACGTAAAAGTGCTTGCCTATATCGTTCTTTCATGCGCTCGGGAAGGTCGCTAAGGAGCTTGTCGGCAGCTTCTTTTAATCGTGCGTGCCCCAAACAGAGTGCCTCTGCTGCCTTGGTGGGCGTAATGGCATGGGCGTCAGCTACAAAATCCGAAAGCATAGTATCGTCGGTCGCATGACCTACGGCACTTAGGATAGGAATCTCAGAAGCAGCGATAGCTCGCACTACTCCCTCATCTGAAAATCCGATAAGATCTTCGAGCGATCCACCACCGCGCCCTACGATGAGGACATCTGCCCGAGCATCGGCATTGGCATGTGCTATCTGGCGTATGACATCTGCAGGACATCCCTCGCCTTGTACCATGGCAGGGTATACCAAAATCTCAACCCATGGAGCGAGTTGCCCGCAGGTATGGATGATGTCCTGCACTGCTGCACCCGTTGCGGAGGTAATAACTCCGATGCGCTTGGGGTAGGGTGGGATAGGCTTCTTGCGCTCTGGAGCAAAGAGCCCCTCCGCTTCGAGTGCTTTTTTGAGCTTGGCGAGGCGTGCAAGCAAGATACCGTCCCCAGCGACCTGTAGCTGCTGGCAGATAATCTGGCAGTCTCCGCGCCCTTTGTAGAAGTCGAGCGAGCCGATAAGCACGACCTGGTCGCCATCTTGAGGGCGTATGTTTAGCTGGGAGTTGGCTCCTCTAAACATCACGCACTTAATCATAGCGTCTCCGCGTTGGTCTTTGAGTGAGAAATACCAATGCCCAGCCCCTGAAGCTGAAAAGCCAGAGATTTCACCCTCTACCATGACTCGCCCGAAGTCGCGCTGAAAGCTTTCTTTGATTGCAGCACTCAGTGCCGATACCGTCATTGCATTCATGTTTGTATCCTAGCATAATAGGAGTCATGCGTACACAATCAAAACTTTGGATATCACCTATTTGGGGTATAGGATGTTGTTTTATCGCAGCATTGCCTGCAAGCTATTTGGGTCGTGCACTCCCTGTTGTTGGTGCTCCTATTTTTGCCATACTTATGGGCATGCTCGTCGCGCCCCTCTGGATTAAAAATAGCACGGCACAGAGCACCCTTACTCCTGGCATACGCTTTACGTCCAAGAAAATCCTGCAACTTGCGGTTGTTTTACTCGGATTTGGCCTTAACCTCTCGGCAATCGCTCGAGTCGGGCTCATGAGTTTGCCTATTATACTCTCTACCATCGCAACCGCGCTTATCGTAGCTTATGTATTTTCTCGTTTTGTTTCTTTAGATGGGGCTATCGCAGTCCTTATCGGCGTGGGCTCATCTATATGTGGTGGCTCGGCAATAGCGGCGACCGCTCCCGTAATACAAGCCAAAGATGAAGATATTGCTCAGGCTATATCAGTTATCTTCTTATTTAATGTGATTGCAGCGCTCATATTTCCAAGTCTTGGAGACGCCTTGGGGCTTTCGAATGAGGGCTTCGCGCTCTTTGCAGGGACGGCTATCAATGACACTTCATCAGTGACCGCCGCTGCATTGGCATGGGATGGGGTGCATGGGAGCAACTCCCTAGATATGGCGACTATCGTCAAGCTTACGCGTACGCTGGCAATCATTCCTATCACGCTTGTTTTGGGGCTTGTTGTATCTCGCAGACAGCAGCAATCTGCAAAAGGTGGAGAGGTCAAGGGGAAATCTCGAGCGAAGCTGCCGATCTTTATTGTGCTTTTTTTATTAGCCTCGCTTATAACAACCATCTTCGGTTTAAGCGCTGAGCTAATAGGGGTGCTAAAGGCTATGAGCAAGTACGGTATCGTTATGGCTATGTTCGCTATAGGACTTAATACCAACCTCGCCAAGCTTATAAAAAGTGGATCTAAGCCCATAGTCTTAGGGCTTAGTTGCTGGGTGAGCATAGCCGTAGTGAGTCTTGCCATGCAGCGGATTTTGACACAGTTCTAAAAAAACTTCTGACCCTCTCCCAAACTTCTTGTATGTACTGGACAAAAAGTGGGGGGGGGGGTAATATACCTTGAGGTTTTTTATGAACATTAAGAAAATTTGTTTGTATTTGGCCATAGTAGCTATTTGTCTTATGGGAGCTAGTTGTATTAAGGTTCCAGAAAACAAACACTATGGGCAGAATAAGCTTAGTTATACTTTTGTTAATGGTGAAACTAAGGAGTTTTGGGTAGCACGAAGAGAGTCTGTGCCTGTTGATGCGCTTGTAGAAGCTACAAGCGTGATTGAAGGCAAGTATAACTTAGGTTGGGCTACCCCTAAGGGCGTTTTAGTTAATTTTGATAGCTTTGTCATTGATCGCGACATCGTACTCAAAGAACAGTTTATTGACATGCAAAAGCCTAAGACTAAAGAAGAGCTTAAAGCACTTGTATATGATTCTATGCTCAATAGTGACTTAGGTAAGGATCTTAACTTTATCGACACCTCTGCTATTACGGACATGTCCGGTCTCTTTAATGCACGCAAGCGCCCAGTAGGGGTGAGTGCTTCTGCAGAGGACGGCAATAAAAACTTTAAAAATCTCGATATAGATATTTCTAAGTGGGATGTAAGTAAAGTAAAAAACTTCTCGCTCATGTTTGCTTTTACTGATTTTGCTGGAGATCTCTCCAAATGGAATGTCTCTGCTGCTGAAAATATGAAAGGTATGTTTTATGCTAGCCCATATTTCAATGCTGATATTTCCAAATGGGATGTAAGCAAAGTAAAGAATATGAATTATATGTTCTCTGGAGCTCAAAGCTTTATGCAGGATCTTTCCTCTTGGGGTGCTAAGCTTGCAGATGGCGTAAGTCACGATAATTTCGCAGAAAAAACAAGTTCTAAAATTTGGCCTAACGATAAGTTGCCCAACAGTGATTGGAGCAACGGACGCTAAGGGAGTAGACGATGAAAAAACGATTTGTATTAGGATTCTTAGCTATGGCGCTTATTGCTTTAGCAGCATGTAATCCTGCATATATGCCAACAGAGACCCCTAAGGTTCTCTTTGATAAGGGACATGAATTGGCTCTGGGGGAGCGTGATTTTGAACATACGCGTCCCGACCTAAGCTATACCACTCCAGATGGACGAGGATTCTATGGTCCTCCTGGGTATCCTTTCTTTGAAGGGTGGAAGCTTGCAAAGGATAAAGATGGAAAGCTCATTAAGCAAGGAGATGTAGTTAAGGATATTGAAACTGACATTACCTTGGTTGCCGTATGGGGACCTGGTTATACGGTAAAGTATCTCCCTAATGGAGGTGGTGGTCGCCTTATGGGTCAGGACTACATGCGTAAGGATGCTAACGGTACCTATGTACTCCGTTTTAACCAGTACTTGCCTCCTGCCAAGCCAGAAGGGCGTAGCTTTATCGGTTGGAACGTATATAAGGGCGACGAAAAAGAGCCTACTTTCATGGTTCCTGGTGAAAAGATTGAGAACGTAAACTTTGATATACGTGCTGAGGCCGTATGGTCTAAGATTTTCAAACTAAGCTTTAGAGGTGGAGACAGTAAGAATGATGGATCCGGTGTTAAAGCTACTGGAGAAAAAGACCCACTTAATTTTGTTGATGGTTCTATCTTTAGTGTGCCATCAGTGCGCAACGCCAACGCAGGCGTAGATTACTTTACGATTCCTGAGCATGTATTTACTGGCTGGAAATACAGTACGGTTGTAGATGGCAAGGAATCTACTCCTAAGGACGTCAACCTCGCAGATATACTTGAGATTACGACTGATGTAGTGCTTACCGCACAGTGGACTCCAGGTTGGAAGATTAACTATGACAAGAATCATCCAAAGGCTATAGACGATACCAAGCGTATGGAACGCACCGATGCCGTGCTTGATGGTGCTAGCTACCTTCTTCCATCTAACATGTTTGGAGCACCTCCACCAGAGGGAAGAGCATTTGAAGGATGGGCTGTTACACAAAACGGTAAAGACTTCTCAAGCTCTAAGAGCCTTTGGCAGGCGGGCGATGAACTTAAGAATGTTAAGGGAGATCTTCTTGTATCAGCGGTATGGTCTAAGGTCTATCAGATTAAGTTCTCTCCAGGAGAAGAAAAAACAGGTATAGGTGTTGAAGCAGAGGGTCTTAAGGGTATAGATCCTATAGATGTACTCGTCGGGGACGAGGTCGAACTTCCTAATGCCTATCTTGGTTGGAAGGCGCCTTCAGGCAAAGCATGGGTAGGTTGGAAGCTTGTTGATTCAAAAACTAAGAAGGTCATCAATCCTAATTTTACCGGTAAGTTTGTTCCGAAGCAGGATGTCGTAGCAATAGCTATTTGGGGTGACATGATTAAACTGGTGTATAGGTCGGGTAAGCACGAGGTAGCTAAGCACACCTTTACCAATCCTAAGACTGGCGTTAGCAGACAGTATCTTCCTACCGGAGATCCGTATGATGAGATGTTGCCTGAAGGATTGGAGGTAACACTCAAGGCCCCAACGGACGCTGCACTTAATTTCGGCGAGCCTAGCATTCCTGAAGGCACTTGGCTCAAGGACGCTTCTGGGAATGAGCTCAGCCGCAGCTTTGAAGGATGGAAGATTGGTGTTAATATCTATAAGCCTGGAGATAAGCTCACGATTGAGGCCGAGGCAGGAACGCTTGAAGCTGTTGCTCAATGGCGAACCATACATACGGTAGAGTTTATGAAGACCGAGGGTAAGCTCAGAGCTGATTCAAAGTTTGTGCCAAAGGTACTTGTTATTGATGGGGCAACCTATGAGCTTCCTATTTGTGAGTACTTCTCAGGTCAAAATAATAAGGAATTCTGGTATTGGATGGTCGCAGGTAAGCGTTATTCTCCTCACGCAGATAAAAAGCCGCTTTATGCAACGAAGCTTTTGGTAACGCGTGATATGTGGATTGAAGCTATGTGGCGATATCAATACAAGGTTACCTATAGATATAACAACCGCTATTTCGATCATGTTGAAAACAAAGAAATACTCAAAGATGCGAATGAGACCTTTGGTGATATGACCATTGCAGGCACTGAACCGCTATGGGGTGGGGAGCTGATTCCAAAACCAACGCACAATATTGACGCTAAGGTCGCGGGTGCCTATGCCCCAACCCATTGGGGCTATGTATTTGATGGCTGGATACAGCTTGAAGATGTAGCGAACAAAGCAGCAAGAGTATATGTACCAGGTAAGGATGTTGTTGATTCGGATCTTAACTTAATTGCTCGCTGGAAGCGACAGACACCCGCAGATAGAGCAGAGCTTGAAACTGTGATTGATGAGTATTTAAGCAAGCCAGAGTGGGCTCGCTATAAGGAACTTAACTTTATTGAGTTAAAGAGTGTTGCACTTGATGATGCCAAGGGGCTTTCTCATCTCTTTGATCCTACTGATGCAACAAGAACAGGTGGAGATGCTACAAAGATAGCCAATCTTGAGGCTTTTGATGGAAATATCGCAGAATGGGATACTAGCAATGTTAAGAACATGGATTATATGTTTAAGGGAGCTAAAGCCTTTAATCAGCCTGTTATGAGTCATGAATCGGAGTGGCGAAACCATCCCGGTGGGGACCTTTATACGGCATGGGATGTTTCAAATGTTACGAGCATGAAAGGTATGTTCAAAGATACCGAGCATTTCAACCAGCCTCTTATGGGTTGGAATACTGCTAAGGTTACCGATATGAGCGAAATGTTCCAAAATGCAACAGCTTTTTCTCAGGCACAGCTTTCCTATCTTAACACGAGCGAAGTTACGACTATGGCTCATATGTTTGATGGGGCAACAGGGTTTGTTCCTTGGACCAAAACCTTTAATCAGCCTATAGACCTAACAGCAGCAGGTTGGACAAAGGAGTATGGTTGGGATGTTGCTGACTGGGATCCTAAAAAACTCGTAAAGGGATGGGATACCAGCAAGGTTACCGATATGAGCTTTATGTTTAGAGGAAGCTCACTCTATTCAGAATGGGTTTGGTTGCCATGGGATATGTCGAATGTAACGACCGTTGAATCTATGTTTGAGGGCTGTACTTCGCTCAAAGAAAAGCTTGATGGTCGTCAGCGTTTTGGCTTCTGGTATGCCACCTTTAAGTATTGGTCACTTCCTAAAGTAGCAAACTTTAAGAATATGTTTAAGGGATGTTATATGCTTGATTACCTCAACACTGCCAATTGGGAGGTTACGGTACCAACCAATATGTCTGGAATGTTTGAGGATACTTTGTCGCTCGTAAAGCTTCCTCCATTTACGAATTCCACACTGGGACAGGTGACTGATATGAGTCGCATGTTTAAGGGAAGTGGTCTGTATAAAGTAAATAATCTTTGGGGTTGGAACACCTCATCAGTAACCAATATGAGTGCGATGTTTAAGGACTGTAAAGGAATCAAGGAGCTTTGGGCAGGTAAATGGAATGTCTCAGCCGTAACCAATATGAGTGAGATGTTTATGGGCTGTGAGAAGCTTACAAATGTAGACTTTAGTGAGAGTTGGTCACCCAATGATGCGTCTGGAACCCCAGCGTTTAAGTGGGATGTCTCAGCGGTAACTGACTTTAGTCGCATGTTTAAGGGAACTCCTGCACTTGGTACTCCAAACCATAAGATGAGCATTATAAAAAACTGGGATTTGAGTGCGGTGCCAGCAGATAAGAAGGTAGATATCTTTGCCGATTCTACCTATCCCGACACAGAAAAACCTATGGGATTATAGGTGGGGAGCACAAAAATGAAGAAGATAAAAGTAATAACTATATTTGTATTGGGGCTCTTGCTCATGGTATCATGTAATCATGTATATATGTTGCAAAGTGCTTTTAAGGTATCTTTTGATGCTGGGGAGGCAAAATGGGGCGACAATGCTGAAGGCATTGCCCTTGTGCGACCTAGTGAATCTGCACAAAGCAATGGAGACTTTATTGTTCCAGGACCAGATAATCTTATTCCTCCCAAGGCTGGTATCGATGGTGTGACAGAGGATAAACCACATTTCTTAGGCTGGGAATATAATGGTAAAATCTATAAGCAGGGTGATATCATTAATGTTAAAGGACCCGTTACCATAGTTGCTAAGTGGGAAGCTAATAGAGCTATTTCATTCTTCCCAGGTCTTGGTAATATTGGAAAAGAGCTTTTCCCAGTCCTAGAGACGATAAAGGGAGGAAAAGTTCAGTTGCCAGCAAATACTGGTGATCATGCCTTTATCAAGCCAACTAAGCCTATTGCAGGTCGTAGTTTTGTAGGATGGAGTGTAAAGATTGGTGATGGTGCTCCTCAGTTTGTTAAGGCTGGAGAGTTTATCACTCTTAGTGACAACGCTGAAGCTACGGCACTTTGGACGCCTGTTTATCAGATTCGCTACCATGAGGGCGAAGGCAAGGGAGGGGTCAAGCCATCAGGCACTATGCCTACTTCTGAAGTGGCAGCTTTGGCAGGTGCTAAGCACTTCGTCTTTGAATCTACCGGTCTAACCCCTCCTAAAAACCATCGCTTCTTGGGTTGGCGTGTCGTAGAAGGGCCATTCGAATCCTATGTGGTAAAGCCAGGCGCTCAGTTGGACGTGACAGGAGATCTCGATCTCACAGCTGAATGGGCATATCGATGGACGATCTCTTTTGATAAGGGTACTAATCCTTTGGATACCACAAGAGATGATGACCATCGCGATGATGGCGAGGTTTTCCCTATACCGTCTAATACCTTTACGGTTCCTACGGGACAGCATTTCTTGGGTTGGAAGCTCAAGGATGCTAAGGGCGAGCGCGATATCAAGGCTGGAGCACGTTACCGCGTGAACTCTAATATCCTTCTTACAGCTCAATGGTCTGCACCAGTAAGTATTGGCTTCGATAATGGAGGCAATGGGGCTACGGGAGCTATGGCTGATCGTATAGCAGCGACAGGACGTTTTGTTGTTCCTTTCCCAGAATTGGGCGCACCCAACATAGTTCCTCCACCAAAGAGCGAATTTGTTGGTTGGAAAATAGTAAAAAAGGCAGATGGCAAACCTTATGGTAATGATAAAAAGGATATAGCCGCTCCTGGAGATATTATTACGCTTAGTGAAGATATTAAGCTTATAGCTCAATGGAAGGGACAGTGGAATGTCACCTTCTTCCCTAATGGGGGATCGGGCACTATGAAAAATGATAAGCTTGGTATCGACGATACTGATACAGCTCGCGTACAGAAGGGGCATTATTATACTCTTCCTCCTTGTAGTTTTGTAGCTCCTTCAGAGCCAGCTGGTCGTGAATTCATAGGTTGGCGTATAGGTAAGACCAAATATGCAGCAGGTAAGCGCATCCTTGTTACCTCCGACGTAGAAGTGCATGCTGAATGGACTCCTTATTTTAGAGTTCGCTATGTAGCTAATGACGGAGAGGCTGATGGAAAGCTTAATCCTGTTGCTAATCAGTACATTGCTAAGGCAGGAAGCGTTTCTTTGAGGACTCCTACCTACAAGGTAGCACCGAAACGATCAAAGTTCTTAGGTTGGTTGGTTCGAGGAGAGCTTAAAAAGCCAGGTGAAGAAATACCTGTCTTTGAAAATGTTACCCTTGAGGGTATGTGGGAGAATTCTTATAAGGTTGAATTTATTCTTAACGATGGGGTGCTTTTCCCAATCGCTGAATCTGATCTTAAGACTACGCCAAAGGCCCAGTTCGTAAAGGGTGGAGAGACGGCAGTCAATCCAGTAGATCCGTCAAAGCCAGAAACGACTCCTAAGCTCTGGCGCTATAAGTTCTTGGGTTGGTATGAGCAGACGGATAAAGATAATTATAGTGCAGAGGCAAAGAATAAGCCCTTTGACTTTAATACTCCTATTAAGACAGGTAAGGTATTATATGCTCGTTGGGGCAAAAAGCCGGTAGCAGATCGAGCAGCTTTGGTTCGTGAAATATATGGAGAGAATGATGATAGTGCTCATGCAACAGATAGTGCCCTTCATGATTCAAGATGGTCGGAGTATAAGGAACTTAATTATATAGATACCTCAAAGGTCACAAGTTTTAAGCATATCTTTGCAGCGATGGAAGTCGTTTATGCTGGTTCTGCTCTGAGACCTACTGAGGAAGGTACTCATGTACGAGATCATGCACGAGTATTCAGTGGTGATATCTCAAAGTGGGATATGAGTGCTGCTGCTGATACAAGCTATATGTTTCAAGCGGCCCGTGAGTTTAATGGCGATATACAGACAAAGGGTGTACGAATGTATGATGGCAAGATGTATCTCGCATGGGATCTTCGCAATAACCAAAATGCAGAATATATGTTCCATGATGCACAGAGTTTTGATAAGCCTCTTAACAACTGGGATATAAGTAAGGTGCAGAATGTCAAAAATATGTTCTTAGACGCATCGACCTTTGATCAAGATCTCAGTAATTGGGATATTCGTAGTGTAAAGAGTGACAAGCTTAAAGGTATGTTTTGTGCTGCAAGACGCTTTAAGGGAAATATCTCTACATGGGATATTTCACATATCACAAGTTTAGAATGTTTCTTAGAAGGAACTCGTTTTAACGGTAGCCTTGAGCGTAAAGAAAATCAACAATACACTCATAGCTACCTGGATCTTAATGCTGATAAGACCGCAGTAATAAAACGCTCTGTAGAACATGGATCTTATACTACCTGGGATCCGAGCAAAGTTGTAACTCTTCAACGTTTTGTCGATTATGCACAGCAGTTTGAGGGTAAGGGTCTTGCGAGTTGGGGAGGACATATTTCTTCTCTCAATAATATAAACACGGCTTTTTACGACACCTTTATGATGAAGGAAGATTTAAGCTCGTGGCATCTTAGTGCTACTGCTAAGCGCACGAAGGCTTTCAAGAATAATATTAAATGGGATCTTGCAAAGTATCCTCAATTTGATCTTCCTTAGGATCAATCCCTAAGGATATAGTCTTTTTACATATATGAAGCTCCCACCAAGGACATCGTTCCGAGGTGGGAGTTTTTCTTGTTATGGTGGTAGCTCTAAGTGGCTTTGCTAGTGGCTTGGGGGAGATGCTACATAAAAAAACGCCAAGTAGCAAAGCTACTCGGCGTTTTGTCTTTTAGCAAGGGCAGGACTCGAACCTGCGACCTTTGGGTTATGAGCCCAACGAGCTGCCAGCTGCTCTACCTTGCGATGCTGTAGCCATACTAACAAAGCCTGCGATGCATGTCAATGCCTCATCTGAAGATTGGGCTCTTTCGCTGTTCTTAGCAGCCCCTTAGTTGCCCTAGTTGCAGTGAGCTGTATAGACATAGTCCAAAATCTAGGGTAGGATATAAAAAAACCTCTTTGCCTGCCATATGGTAGGCCAAGTATGTCCGTAAGGAGGAAAACATGCGGAATTACGAATTTACAGTAATTTGCTACGCTGATAGTGAAAAGCTTGATGCAGCTAAGCAGTTACTCGAGAAGTTGTTAGGGGATGCCGGAGCTAAGATTACTAAGCTCGATGACATTGGTCTTCGCACCCTTGCATATCCAATCAAGAAAGAAGAAGAAGGTCACTATCTGTACTATGAATTGCAGATGGACCCAGCTCAAGTTGCAGCTGTAGAAGCTCAATTGCGCCTCTCTACTCTTATTCTTAAGTACCTCTTCGTACGACCAGAGTAAGGAGTTTGTCATGGCGTGGAAAAGCATTAACACCGTAACCCTTGGTGGTCGACTTACTCGAGATGCAGAGATTAGACATACTGCAGGCAATATGGCTGTAGGCTCTTTTTCTATTGCACTCAATCGTCTCAAAAAGGCAGGGGACTCTTATGAAGAAGAGGCTCATTTCTTTGATGTGACACTCTTTGGCCGATCAGCAGAGGCATTGGCACCTTATCTCAAGCGAGGTACTCAGGTGGCGGTATCTGGTGAGCTTCGCCAAGATCGCTGGACGAACAAAGAAGGAAAGGCTCAGAGCCGAGTAAGTATCGTTGCCAATCAGGTAGATATTTTTGGAGGTTCAGCATCACAGGGCGATAGCCGTAGATCTGAATCATATCAGGGTGCTTCTTCTAGCTCATTCTCATCAGCTAACATCTCCGACGAGATGCCTAGTGTAGATAGCTTTGAAGATGAACTCCCATTCTAATTTTTTAGGAGCGTAGTATGGACGAAAATAAGGATAGCAAGTTTGGAAGAAGAGATGATTCTCCTAACTTTAGCCGCAAGAAGGTGTGCCGAGCACATAGTAAGAAAGTTGTATTGAACTATCGTGACCCAGATTCACTTAAGCGTTTTGTAACCGAGCGCGGTAAGATTTTACCTCGCCGCATTACCGGTCTTTGTGCTAAGGATCAGCGTGTCTTGACCCGAGAGGTTAAGAAGGCTCGAGTTCTCGCATATTTGCCTTTTGTTAAGAAGTAGGAGACAGATTATGAAGATTATTTTGAATCATGACGTAAAGAATTTGGGTGAAGAGGGCGACGTTTGTGACGTAGCTCGCGGGTATGCACGTAACTACCTTTTACCACAGGGTTTTGCACTTCCATATACCAAGAAGTATATCGCTATTATCGAGTCACGCCGTGAGGCTATCGAGAAGCGTAAGGCAGAGAAGCGAGCTGAGGCAGCTACGCTTAAGGAGAAGCTTGACGGTCTCGTACTTGATATGCATGTATCAGCAGGTGACACCGGTAAGCTCTACGGTTCTGTAACCGCAGCTATGGTTGCTGAAGCACTTGCTGCTCAGGACATCACTGTTGAGAAGAAAAAGATTGAGCTTTCTGCACAGACCATTCGTATGACTGGCGAGTACAGTGTCGTACTCAAGCTTTATGCTCAGGAGACTGCTACTATCAAGCTTAACGTCTTCGATCCAGCTCTCGAGGCTAAGAAGGCTGCTGCTCAGGCTAAGGCTGCTGAAGCTGCAGAGCGAGCTGCTGCTCGTACTCAGGCTGCTGAGGTCGTAGAGACTGAAGAAGTTAGTGAAGAAGTAGTCGAGGAAGTTGAAGAAGTTGCTGAGGTAGAAACTGCAGAAGTAGAAAACACTGAAGCTTAAGGAGTGGGGGTATGTTCAATCTAAAAGTACCTCCCCACGACGACATGGCAGAGCGCGCTACGATAAGCGCGCTCTTGCTTAATAATGACGCCTTGGAAGACATCGTAAAGTATTTACGACCAAAGGATTTTTATCAGCCAGCACATAGCCTGGTTTTTCAAGCTATACTTAATATACTCAATCGTGGCGAATGTGCCGACGTTATTAGCGTACAAGCAGAACTCAAGAAGCTTGATCTCTTTGAGAAAGTCGGGGGACTCCAAAAACTTAATGAACTTGCCAATGAGGTTTCAAGTAGTGCCAATGTAGAGCATTATGCAAAACTGGTACATGCCGCATCACTTCGTCGTACCATTATGACTACCGGTGCTAAGATGGCTGAGGCAGCAATGGATGATAGTAGAGCGGTGCGAGCAATCCTCGAAGAAGCAGAGGAATCACTCTTTGCGCTTTCTGAGAGTTCTTATAGCAAGGGCTTTATTCAGTTGGGATCTATCTATACCAATATGCTGAGTCAGCTCGGAGAGCTTCGCGCGCTTGGAGTAGATGCCTTGCCAGGTGTTTCTACCGGCTTTGTTGATATCGACAACATGCTTGGTGGATTCAAAAAGTCAGAATATATCCTTATAGGTGCGAGACCATCAATCGGTAAGACAGCTCTTGCACTCCAGTTTGCTCTCAATGCAGGCTTAAAAGCGGGAGTGCCCGTAGGATTCTGCTCACTCGAAATGCCTGCTATGGATTTGCTCAAGCGTATGGTGGCCCAGTTTACGGGAGTGACTAAGCTTCGTAAACCAGCTATGTTGACAGCCGCCGATATGTCTAAAATCAAGGCTGCAGGCACCAACTTTGCAGCAGCGCCTATCTATGTTAATGATACCTCAAACATGAAGATGCTCGACCTCAAAACAGAGGCACGCAAGATGAAGCGGCAGCATGATATACAGGTGCTTTTCGTCGACTATATCGGTCTTGTTACCGCAGAGCTCGGCAAGGGTACTCCTCGGCACGAGGAGGTCTCTGCCATCTCCCGGTCGATGAAGTCTTTGGCTCGAGAGTTGGAGATTCCTGTTGTATGTCTTGCGCAGGTAGGACGAGCGGCAGAGACGAAGCCTCCAACCCTTGCCGAGCTTCGAGACTCCGGATCCCTTGAGCAGGACGCTGATGTTGTTATGTTTTTGCATCGAGATAGATCAGAACAAGCTACGGTATCATCAGGTCCTGATGCTGATGGGTACCAACCTCATGGACAGGTTTCTCTTGATGTTAATGTTGCGAAGAATCGTAATGGTCCTGTTGGTACTATCAGCTTGTACTTCGACCCAGCTAGAACGGCATTCTATGATTCGACCGCAAGTGCTGACGATTATAGATAGAGTCGATAGTGATAACTCTTAGTCTCGCATGGCGTGTTTGATGCTCGCTTGAGCATCGCGCGCCTGATCGCGAGCCTTAATGCTTTCGCGCTTATCGTGGAGTTTCTTACCGCGACCAAGCGCGATTTCTATTTTAACCATTCCATGCTTGAGATAAATCTTGGTAGGGATGAGGGTAAGCCCTCGTTCTTCTACCTTTTTTTTGAGGCGTTTGATTTCGTCTTTGTGTGCCAAGAGCTTGCGTACGCGTAGTGGTTCGTGGTTGTGTATATTGCCCTGTTCGTAAGGGGATATATGCAATGAATGTATAAAAAGCTCGCCATCTTTGATGCGGCAGAAAGAATCGACAAAAGAAAGTCTACCGCCCCTGAGGGACTTTACTTCGGTTCCCGTAAGGGCAATTCCGCACTCGAGTGTTTCAAGTATCTCATATTCGAAGCGAGCTTTGCGGTTGAGTCCAAGCGTTCCTTTTTTTCGTTCTTCTGCTTTTTTCTTATCTGTAGCCATGAGGCAACCTCTTTTTCTTTGCTTATTATTTAGCTTCGCGTATAAGACGCATCGCTACTATAGGGGGGCACCAGTTCATCTGGTAGATACCTCGCTCTACATTTCCTTTAGTATCTTTGCTTCTGAGCACAAGGGCAAGCCCCTCTGCATAGAGTCTATTGTCTTGTGCACCCACTTCTCCTTTGAGCGTGAGTGGGGTTGATAATCCCAGTGCGAGGCTCTCATAGCAATCAGCTGTCCAAAACCATAGCATAGTATCTTCTGCGCTTATAGGGGTTGCACTCGTCCATTCGCTCGCTCGAGGGAGGCGGTAGCTATAGCTTGCATCTGTGTCACTAAGCCATTTTGCATATGCAACCGCCACTGCATAAGAAAATGAGGTAGCTGCATTGCTAGCTTCTATCACTCCTCGAGCTAAGGGCGCGAGATAGTGCTCGTCTACCCGAGGATCTATGCCGGTGCTACCGAGCATCGCATCTCTCGACCATGTAGGGTTCGCTGCAAGAAAGTCTTTAAGTTCTGCCCAAGTTACCGGAGGGAGCAGATCAGTTTCATTTGCCTCACCCAAGGTGTCCGATTGAGCGGCGTTATCCTTGAGTGCCCAGGCTCGATCGAGTGCATCGCTTATCGCAGGGTCTTTGAGAAGTTCTGGATAGGCTTTGAGGCTAGCTAAGAGGTCTTCCCAGATGCTTTCATCTGCTGCTTGAGCTATGGATTGGAGGACAAAGTCTTTGATAAGTTTGAGGTCTTGATTGTCAGCTGTAGCCCCTTCGTTGATGAGCTGTTCCTTGAGTGACTCAGGGAGCTTTGCCAGCGTAGAGCTTATAAGCTTAGGATAGGGATGATCCGCATCGAAAGGACCAGCCATTGCCCATACGCGGAGAGACCCAAGGGCTTGTGAGAGGAGTCCACGGAGATCAATAAGCTTAAGCTCATGTCGGCTCCTGCCGCCCCAGAGTGAGCCAAAGTTTTTGTCAAAGACGACTGGCTCAAAATAAGGATGCTCTATCTTAAAGCGATGTGTCTTGGGTGGAATGCGTATAATCTCCGGACTTTGTCCTATAAGTACATCATCCATATAGATTTGGCTACCTATAGGCTGAGTTTCAAAGTTTATTTCTACGCCCTTGCCTGAGGCTATGGGGTAGATGATAAAGATAATTGCGAGCAGCATGATGACTGCCCCTATAAGGGTTATTTTTTTGCCCAAACGCATCGTTCTTTTTTCACTCATGGTCTTAGCATATACAATAGAGGGGGCTCTAGCATAGTCCCCTGTTGAGCATCTCAAAGGATGATCTTAAGAACTTGCAAAAAAATAGCCAAAAGTTTGACAAAGTGCTTGACTAAAAACTGATCAGCAAGTATGCTTGCTAACGATCGCTGTAGTGGTGGAATCGGTAGACACGCTAGCTTGAGGGGCTAGTGACCTTAAGGTCGTGGAAGTTCAAGTCTTCTCTACAGCAGATTACTTTTGGAGGCGTAGCGAAGTCTGGTTATCGCGCCGGCCTGTCAAGCCGGAGATCGCGGGTTCGATCCCCGTCGTCTCCGAACCGAGTTACTTAGGTAGCTCG
>PDWI01003103.1_pt1 | contig 23920 bp, 22 predicted proteins | sample 1430891 | NCBI WGS metagenome assembly PDWI01 (sample SAMN01162508, study PRJNA174530) | Oral metagenome, whole genome shotgun sequencing project. | biome: Marine environment; feature: Marine mammal; material: Swab sample of the gingival sulcus; isolation source: swab sample of gingival sulcus... | reverse complement strand
ACGGGTGGTACTCATCAGCGCCTGAACCTTATCCACCGGCCCAATCAGCCACTCCAGCAAGTCGACATAATGACTGGCCTGATTCATGAATGCGCCGCCATCAAATTCCCAAGTACCGCGCCATTTTGCTGAGTCATAGTAGGCTTGTGGGCGTGTCCAGAATACGTTCAGATGCACCATATGGATTTTACCGAAACGCTTCTCGCTAACAGCACGCTTTAGTAATTGCAGCGTGGTATTACGTCGGTTCTGCTTCACCACGAACAGACGCACCCCTGCTTCATCACAGGCTTTGACCATACGCACACCATCTGACCAACGGGTTGCCATGGGCTTTTCTGTAATCACATGCACACCCCCCTGCCTGGCGGCCAGTACAGCCTGTTCGGGGTGTAAACCACTTGGTGTGCACAAGGCCACTAGATCCAATGGATGCTTTTCAAGCATTTTCTCCATGGAAGCATAAGCGGGCACTTGATATTGACTCGCATAAGGTTCAGCATGAGCAGACCTGATATCACAAACAGCCACCAGCTCCAAGTCAGTTGAGTGTTGTTCAATTGAGCCAAAGTGGTTTTTAGCGATACGCCCACAACCGACAATAGCGATGTGGAGTTTACGATTTTGGATCAATGTGTACATGCTTAGAGCTTCCAGACAGTCATATTTAAAACTTCTAAATCGCTTGCATTATACAAGGATTTTACATCCGCCAGCACAGGCTTGACACCGCGCAGCAGTGCGTGTAATTGGCGCGGTGTCAGTTCTGTGAACTGATCGTGTGAGACTGCGACAATCAGGGCGTCCACCTGTGTTTTAGGGGTGATTTCAACTAATTCCAAACCATCATATTCCTGAGCTACTTCTTCAGGATCTGCCCAAGGATCATCGATCCATGACATTAGCACCGTAATCCTCCAACCCCCTGACGACATCAATGACTACAGTGTAGCATCCACAAAATCAGCCACATCAGGGGTAGAACCGGAGGTGACTTTCTTGATACTTGACAAACGATGTTATTTTGCCAGTGGCAGGCCAACATAGCCTAAGCCAATAACGACAATAGTAGATTGTTCAATTGTTTTCATGAAGGAAGTGTTGAATTGATACAGTTTAACACGCTACCGCCCTGCCATGTCGCTTATAGCAAATTAGTAAGTTTCTACATCTACATTGGATTTTTGCTTATTCGTGTGTTTAACAGCGCTTAAGTGTCAAGCAAGCTAATATCCTAGCGCATGGGTAGGGCATCGTAAATGAGCAAACAGGTACTTTTATCGGCAATGCAACTAAATTATCCAAGCAACCCCATGATCTATTTATCAACTATAGAAAACCCTTTAGCTTTTTCTATAAGCGGATAAGGAACATAAGGCTGGTGATGCCGACGCTACGCCATGTACTTTGCAGGCGGCTGTGGATGATGTTGTCGCCGATGGCAAAATGAATGGCGTAGGATCCTGAATTTCGGGGGGGGCCAAGATGTGTACACCACACAATTTTCCGCGTGCCCTGTCATCAATAAAGTTTTCGACAGTTTTGCCGATATTAAAAGATCAAGCATCACTGATAATGCCTGATTCTGGCCAGAATGTCTCATCCATAAAGGTTTCAAATGCCCAAGGGCAATTTTCGGGGAAAGTCTCTAGTGCTAGACCTGTTTCGCGCACTGCACCCTTCACAGCATAGTCATAGGCTCTGGTGATTAAGTCCGGTAATTTGCTTTTCATCCCTCGATTTTCTTGTAGATGTTCGCTAATACGCTTGCGTTGTTCAATGATAGTAAATTTCCAGCTACGCCCTTGATAGGCGGGCTGGTATTGCCACTTCAGCAAGTGCATGAGCAAGGTTTCTAAAAAGGATTGCAGGGCGCGCTTTTCAGATTTGCTCATGTCTTCGATTTCCTCAATGATGTGTTCCCAGTCGACTTGCTCAAACTTGCGTTCACGTAATAGTTGCGCTTGTTCCAGTGACCAAGTGTAAAGGTCTTGGTCATAAATGGCGCTATTCATTAGGAAACTCCTGTGTTTACTCACTGTTTCCAGTGTAGCACGCTCTTAACTGCCTGTGAATTTCGGCATGGTCGCTTCACCGTCAGCACTGATGCCTTCACGTATAAAAACTTTTTTACGGTGAGGAATAAAATTTTCAGGTCAAACCAAAAGGATTGATTATCCACACACCAAACATCCAGCTTGAATTTTTCTTCCCAACTAATGGCGTTGCGGCCATTAATTTGTGCTCAGCCAGTTAGGATGCTTGTTACGCCACGAGGTAATCATATGTACTTCATGTTTTTTTTCAACTGCTGTGCCAACGATTACCCCACCCAGATGTTCATGTTGAACGACCTTAATTTGATTGACTTGGTTTATTTCACTACGCGGTCGCCTTGCCCCTGACCAATGACAGTTTGCAGGATATACTGGAAGTATTCGCGGAGGTCGAGTGTGTTGAGCATTTGTGCATCCACTTCAGCAAGTTTTTTGGGGGTAGACATATCAATGCCTTGCACTTGTGCGAGTCCGGTAATGCCGGGACGGACATTGAATACGCCTAAAGCTTCACGGGCTGCAATGAGTTCTCGTTGGTTTGGCAAACAAGGGCGTGGTCCTACAAGGCTCATGTCACCAATAAGGACGTTCCATAACTGCGGTAGCTCATCCAATTTGGTTCGGCGTAAGAAATGGCCAAAAGGGGTAATTGCACTGCTGCTAGCCAGATGGGTGGCAACAGATGCGGTACCAATATGCATAGTGCGGAATTTTACTAAAGTAAAAGGTTTTTGTTTACGCCCGACACGGGTTTGTATGAATAGTGGCGAGTGGGTATCAAACCAGCCGATAGTGGCTAGAATTATTAGAATAGGTACACCAAAAATGAGACCAAGGCCAGCAAAGAGTATATCCAGTAAACGCATTATTTTTGCTTCAGTTGTTTGAGGTAGGTTTCAGCGGTTTGCCATAGGGCTTCGTCAACGCTGACAGGCGGTGTCCAGTCGAGTAATTCACGGGTATGAGTCATATCGATTTGCAGATTGCCGCAGAGGCGCTGCGCAATGGCTTTTTGGCCTATTAGATTTAAGCTGATTTCGAGTAATTTTTGCGGTACGGGTAATAAGCGTGGTTTTTTTCCTAAGACTTTGCTTAAACGCTTTAAAAGCTCAGTAGTCGATAAGTCTTCGCCGTCGGAAACTAAGAAAGTTTGGTTAGCTGCGGCTGGGTGGTCGATGCAGATGATTATTAAGTCTATTAAGTTGGGTAGAGCAACTAGACTACGCTGATTGTGGATGCCACCTAGTGGTAAAGGAATACCCTTAGTTAGCCAGTTCATCATACTTTGGAAGTTACCTTTTACGCCTGCTCCGTAAACTAGTGGTGGACGGATAATGACTATTTCCATATCAGCTTGTTGAGCTATTTCTTTTAAACCCTGTTCTGCCTCGTACTTTGACAAACCATACGGATCATTAGTGGATGCGTTTATTTTGTCTTCTGTAAAAGGTTTATTCAGTACAGTATATTCGCCGTTGACTTTGATGGAGCTTAGGTAGATGAAGCGGTGGACTCCGGCTGCGGCGGCTTGTTGGGCGAGGTTGAGGGTGGCGGCGGTGTTGGTGCGGCGGAATTCTTCTAATGGATTGGCGGCGGTGTCGCGCATAATGTGGACGCGGGCGGCGAGGTGGATGACGGTGTCCACGTTGTTCAGTACAGATGTCCAGTCGGTGTTTGGGAGTAAATCACCTAGAGGTATTTGTTGGATGCTGGGGGGGAGGTTATCGGTGACACGGCGTACTGTGGCGGTGAGTGAATGACCTTGTTGGTGTAGATGTTGGGTGAGGGCTGAGCCAACGAAGCCGGTAGCACCGGTTAAAAGAATAGTCATATTGGTCGGTTTAATAATTCTTCATAAATGTTCAGATGTGTTTGAACAACTTGGCGTATATCATATTTTTCCTCTGCCAGTTGTCTACCTGTCTTACCCATACACAGACGAAGCTTCGGATTTAAAATTAAATACTTAATGGCATCAGCCAAAGCTTTAGCATCCCGTACAGGAACTAACAATCCTGTTACATTGGGAATAATGGCATCCCGACACCCAGGTACATCGGTTGTTACTACAGCACGACCACAGGCGGCTGCTTCAATTAAGACTTTGGGAAACCCCTCCCGATAAGAGGGGAGGACTATGACATTTGCTTGGGAAAACAAGTCTGCAATATCTGCGCGATAACCTAATAATTCTACTGTACCTTCAGTTTGCCATGCCTTGATTTGTTGTGCTGTGATACTGGCAGGATTATCGGGATCGATATTGCCAACCAGTTGAAACCTAACAGACAGCCCCTTTCCATGAATTTGTCGAGCAGCCTCGATAAATTCATGGACACCTTTATCTGCAAGCAGGCGTGATACCATAATTATTGTTGTAGATGGCAAATCAGATTCAGGTAAGTAAGCATAAGTATTCAGATCGACACCTGAACCCGGAATAATAATGGTCTGGTTATCATGCAATTTCTTAATTTTTGTTAGGATGATTTTATCATCTTGATTTTGGAAAATTACTTTAATCAGTGGTTGTTCAAAAGCCAATCTATAGAGAATACTAATCAATTTTTTTCTGAGGTTGCTTTTTTGATTTTTTTCTATGAATACATAACCTAAACCTGATATGGCTGCAACCAGTCTTTTAATGCCTGCGAATTTTGCGGCGATACCCCCAAACAAAACAGGTTTAATGGTAACGGTATGTAAGATAGTGGGTTTTACTTCACGCAGTATCTGCACCATTTTTATAAAAGTTACGATTTCTTGTTTGAGATTTGTCTTTCCTCTCACAATGGGCAGTTCATGGACAATTAATCCGTGTGATTGCAGTTCTATTTTTCGGTCAGTTATCCCGGTAGCAATATGAACTTCATAACCTGCTTGTAAGGCTGCCAATGCGATGGGTAAACGGTGTGAGAGGAAAAACCAGTCTACATTAACCAAGAAAAGTAATTTCTTCATTTTATTGTTCAAGTAACCATGCTTGGAACATCAGTACATCCCACAGATGATATTGCCAGTTTCTTTCCCCGGATAAATGCTCTTTCCACTTTTGACGGATAGGCTCAGGGTTGAAGTAACCTTCTTGACGCAAGCGTGACTCATCCAGTAGGTTTTCTGCCCAATCGCGTAAGGAACCACGTAGCCAACTATCAATCGGTACGCCAAACCCCATTTTAGGGCGTTCGATGAGTTCTTTGGGAACATAGCGGTAGAGAATTTGGCGTAGCGCCCACTTGGTTTGACCTTCGCGTAGTTTGTACTCTAAGGGAAGTCTCCAAGCGAATTCGACGACACGGTGATCAAGAAAAGGCACACGAGTTTCCAATGATACACCCATTGCAGCCCGATCTACTTTGCAGAGAATGTCATCAGGGAGATAAGTGAGCAGGTCAAGTACCATCATACGCTCGACGGTGTTGAGATGGCTTAAATCTAGTAAATTTCCGTTTAGGAAGGTAGGTGACTTTATGCCGCCAATGATCACTCCCGTCGGATGTTGCCAGCCTGATACCATGCCAAGGTACAAATCAGTTTCAGAATGACTTGTCATGACTCCTGCGCCTTTGTGCAGCTTCTCACCTATACTTGCCCATCGCTTGAAAGCTGGAATAACGGATTTCAGGTTGCTGGCGATACGATTCCAACTGGCAGGCGAAACGCTGGTGATTGCCTTCGCTGCCCATTGTCGAATGGGGCGAGGAATGCGTGACAGTTTCTCCCATTTGTCGGCGGTGATTTGATAGCGATTGTAGCCTGCAAACAATTCATCCCCTGCATCACCGGATAGTGATACGGTGACGTGTTGTCGTGCTAGTTGTGAAACAAGGAAAGTTGGTATTTGGGAAGAATCAGAAAAAGGTTCATCATATAAGGTGGGCAAGCGTGGAATGACTTGCATGCACTCGTCGGGTGTGACGTAGAGTTCTGTGTGATCGGTACCTAAGTGTTTGGCTACCTCTTTGGCATGGGCGGCTTCGTTATACAGTTCCTCATAGAAACCAATCGAAAAGGTTTTAATCGGTTGGCTGGATTGTGCTTGCATCAGGGAAAGCACAGTGGAGGAATCAATGCCACCCGAAAGAAATGCACCTAGCGGGACATCAGCCATCATTTGTTGCCCAATAGCGTCTTTGAGCAAGACTTCTAATGCGTTAACGGCATCGTTGGGAGAGCCTGTAAAGGGTTGTGCTTTACCTTGGCGGCTAATTTCGATACCTGACCAGTAGGTTTGGATATGGGGTTCGCGTTGAGTGCGTGATACTTGTAGCCATGTACCGGGGAGTAGCTTGTGGATACCTTGGTAAATGGAATAGGGAGCGGAAATGTAGTGGTGTCGCAAGTAGAGGCACAGAGCGTCTCGATTAATGTCTGCTTTGAAAGCAGGATGAGTTTTGAGAGCCTTTAGTTCTGAACCGAATAAAAAGTTATCACCTTGCCAACCAAAATATAGTGGTTTTTCACCCAAGCGATCACGCACCAAAGTAAGAGTCTGAGTAAATCGATCCCAGAGGGCAATAGCGAACATTCCAATACAACATTGTAAGGTGGGTTCAATACCCCATGCTTCAATGGCAGCTAGCAGGGTTTCAGTGTCGGAATGTCCACACCAAGTGGGAGCAAGGTTGTTTTTTTCAAGCTCGGCACGTAGTTTATTGTGGTTATAGATTTCACCGTTGAAGGTGATGACATAACGTCCGCTGGCAGAGTGCATGGGTTGGTGACCGGCAGGGGAAAGATCTAAAACAGCAAGACGGCGATGAGCTAAGCCGATGCCTTTGTCTTGATCGTGCCATATACCTGAATCGTCAGGACCACGATGAGGCATGATACCCGCTATATTAACGAGATAGTCAAGATCGACAATTTTGTGGCTGAGTAAACCTGCAATACCGCACATTATTTTTTTATCTCCTGCCAAACTTGATTGTAAGTAGCCACCATGCGCTCAATGCTGAAGTTATCCATAATTCTCTGCTTGGCAGCTCGTTTTCGAGCCTGCCAAGCAATTGGATTTTGTTCTTTTTCTTGTATAGCAGCCAGGATAGCATCGGCTAGTGCTTGGCTGTTGGAGGATGGGACAACCCAGCCAGTATCACCTACTATTAAAGCTGCATCACCCACATTAGTGGTGATGCAGGGTGTGCCACAACCCATAGCTTCAGCAATAACGTTAGGGAATGCCTCACCACAAGAAGAAAGCACATGAATATCTAGCGAATTCATAATGATAGGAATATCACTTCTTTGTCCTAAGAGAATAACTTTATTTTGTAGATCCGCATTAACTATCCATTGAGCCAATTTTCTATTAGTTGCATCCATCTGAAAACCTATCAATAAACAACGAAAATCCTTAGGTTGACGACGCAGATAGTGCAAGGCTTGCAGTAAGTTATAATGATCTTTTTGAGGATCAAAACGAGCGACCATGCCGAGTATTGGAACATGTGAGGGTAGATTAAGATTGTTCTTAATTAAATTGACTTTCTCATAAGATGCGAAAAAATTTTCAAAATGATAGCCATTTGGAATAATAAAAAAATTATTTTTCTTGTACCCTATTTTTTTATGCACATCCACAGATTGTTGGGCACATGAAATAACTTTTTTTGGAAAGCTATAAGACAGCACAGCATTCACTCGGGCGACAATACGAGTGCTTGTACTAGTTTTTTTGGGTGATAAATCACTATTGCGTATATTCCAAACACAAGGTATACCTTGTAATTTTGCAATCACTGCCCCTATCAAATCGGCGTGGTACATCCAAGTTTGGATAAGATCTGGTTTTAATTTTTTGATCAAATTCCAGAAATTATTTAAACCTTGGCGAGTTATTTTACCACGTGGCATTTTTAGGCAATGAACAGTGATGCCTAGTTCTTGTAATAGCTTGGCGTATTTGCCTTCATCCATCATGGAAATAACGATGTGAGTATTTTGTGTGTCGTATTTCAGAAGACGAAATAAGGAGGCTTCTGCGCCGCCATCTTTTAAACTAGTAATAATATGAATTATTTTTTTCACTAGAGTTGATTCGTAAAAGTTTTAAGGTAGTGATTGGCAATATTCTCAGATGTGAAATGGAGAGCTCTTTCGTAAGAATTATATGTTTTGTTAGGATTGGTTAATATCTCGCTTATTGCGAGTGCCATAGTGTCAATATCACCTACAGGAACAAGTTTTCCCCATTTACCATTCTCTAATATTTCTGCTGGACCACCTGGGCAATTTGTTGAAATGACGGGGGTATTACATGCCATAGCTTCAACAATAACATTTCCGAAACCTTCATAAAGTGAAGATAAAACAAAAACATTAGCACTTCTCATATAAGCATAGGGATTATTCACAAATCCAGGCATAGAAACGAAATTTTCTATTCCTAGATCTTTCACTAAAAGCTCTAAATTATTACGCAAATTACCTTCTCCAAGTATTATAAGCCTTAGGTTTTTCTTATTCTCCAAAACTTTTTTAAAGCTTTTAATTAGTGTTGCAAAGTCTTTAACCTGATTTAGCCTTCCAACACCTACTACCAAAAATAATTGAGTGTTACAGAGCCATGGATGTGAAATACGTTCATGACTTTTTTTTAAAACATCACTATCGAAAGCAGGGTTATATATAGTGATTAACTTATTATTTTTTATATTGATTTCTTTTATGAAATCATTTTTAACAGCATCTGATATACAAATTATTTTTTCTGCCATGCTATATGTAATTTTAATTATTTTTTTATATAAAAAGATATTAATAGCTGGCAAATTCAACGAAGAGCATGAAGAAGAAAATACTGATCTCTCACTTACAAAAACTTTTGTTTTAGAAAAAGAGATAATCTTAGCTATTAAGGTAACTATATTTACATAAGTCAGTGCTGACAAAATTACATCTGGTTTTTTATTCTTCAAATATTTAGCCAGAGGAATTAAGCTCTTTAATGCTCTATTACTTTTTAGATTTACAATGTTTACCGCACTACTTAGTCTATTGATATATGGTCCTTGTAACACAGAAACAATCAGGTCAACTGAATATCCTTGGTTAGAAAAATCGTTAGCTAAGTTCACCATCATTCGCTCGGCTCCCCCACCCATTAATGATGGTATGAAAATAGCGATATGATTTATTTTGTTCATAATTTAATGATTTTAGATGATTGATAATTTTTATGAAAAGCTGAAGAAAGAAGCATTGCAAATAAAATCATAAAGCTGTAAGAGTCATATAGTCTCTGTGCTTGCGAATAAATTGCAATGACTAATATAATTAATAATGCGACATCGAAAAGTCTATGTCGCTTCCTTTTTTTATAAATTAATATTAAAGTGTAAGCAATAGGCACAATATAAAGAACCAAAGCTAAAATCCCTCCTCCTACTAGTAGCTCTATCCAATGGTGATGCGAATAAGTTCCTACTTGATTTCTTGAGTTTTCTAGGCCAATACCAAAAAAAGGATTTTCGTAAAAAATTTGTAATGCATCATTTTTTATGCGATTACGAAAGTGAACAGCGTCGTCAGCAAAAGTATTTGTTTTATTTCCTAGTGCTGCCTGTATTTTATTTGATACAAAAAAATAACTCTTAGAGCTTTCTATTTCTTCAATAAATGCAGGTTTATATAAAAATATCATTGATACAGTAAAAAATAATAAAACTAAAAATTTTTTGTTTTTTACTATAAAAAATACTGTAATGAATAATAATGCAATAATTGATTTGACAGACAAGGTAATTACTACTGTAGAAAAAATTGTAATGTAAAGTACAGCGTATTTTACTTTTTTTGTAGTAGTAATTTTTGCTAGAAAAATAATAGCAATTAAGCTTATGATTAAATGTAATGCAGTCGTGTTTTTACCAACTAGTAATTCATCAAAATTTATGTTAAATGATAGTGTGCTCGCTTTTCCTATAACGTATATAGAAATAATAAAACCAGAATACATTGTCGAATTAAGAAATTCGATAAAATCTTGCTCTGTTTTTATATTTATAAAAATCGACATTAAAAATATTATGCTGAATGCTATTTCTATTGATTTTTTTAATGGCAGATAATAACTCTCAGAAAGCAAACCTGTTATAATTATCCATGCTAAAAATAAAGAGAAATAAAATATTATTTGTTTTTGTTGTTGCCTAATTTGAAACTTTGAAATGTAAAGTAACAAAGCTATAGGAATTATTTGAAATAGCCAATGGGTTACTTGATTAAAAGAAAAAATCTTTAGTGATAGCGATAAAGCCATTATAATGATTTTTTTATTATTTGTATCCATTTTTCTGTGATTAATTCCACAAATTCTATTTTTTTAAAAGAAAATTGAGTGCTTTCAGTATTGCTGTATGCCTAAACAATGTGTATTGTTTATTGTAAATTTTATTTATATTTAAATGTTTGCAACTATTATAGTTTATTCCAGAAAAACTCCCAAGTATATCTTTTAATAAAAAGTCAAAATTTATTTTTTCTTTTTGATGTTCACCTGATAATTTTTTTACGAAATCTTGTAGAGAATATATATCATTATATTGGTGAACCATATTGTTAGATAATAATTTAATAGGACTATTTCCAAAAACAATGGTTGGTGTCCCACGAATAACAGATTCACCTGCAATTGTGCCTGTAATAGTAGCACTTGCTATACTATTATCAATGAGGGTGTAGGCATCTTGTTCTAATGGAACCAATTGAACATTTGGAATATTAGTTATTTGCTGATAGTAACTAGGTGTTCTTTCTTTCCATGAACATATCCCTGTGTATGTACTTGGATGTTCTTTAATTATAAGAGTAATATTTTGTGGGATAGCCATTCTAAGTATTTCTATTGCAAGTAGTTGTTGTGCAAAGCCATAGCCTTCAGGGAGGGTAGTTCTTTCTGGCTGGTAGTGCAAAAAAAATACAATATATTTAGATGGGATAGTGAAATTTTTACTTAGAGCAATATACTTTCTATAACAAAAAATTTTATTTATAATTAAATCTGGCCTTTTATACCACTTTTTTAATTCTGTTTTCCAACAGAAGTATTTTTCTTTATTTTCTTTTAAGCGTTCTCTTTCATAAAAAGGCATTGTGAAACGGTTGTTTTTTTTTTTTGGAATTTATATAATTATTAATTAATTTTTCTTCATTTTCGCAAATTTCAGGAGCTTGATAAGCTATTATTTCTGGTGTAGATGAAAGTCCTTTACACAAATAGTATCTCCATGGAAATATTGTGCTTTGCATATAGTAAATAGGTATCCCAATAGCTTGTGCTACCTTTGCAAATATCCATGTATGAAAATGATGTGGAGTAGCGATAAAAAAAATTGCGTCGGGCTTTTCTTCTTCTAGGTATTGCTGGCAAGCAATACCCAACTTTATAATTTCGTAAGTTAAGAAGTTGGTTCTTTTGGGAAAAAATAGTTCACGATCATAAAGCATAAAAGTCTGGTGATCATCTATCAAATGTTTCCAAACTTTATCTGGAGAGACTTTGAATTGTTCGTTTTTCTTAGATGTACAAGGGCTTGGATAGTACGAAACACTAATATCTTTCTTAATTTTTTTAAGCAAATCAGGATTATACTGAGTGAGAACTATTATTTCAACTTTATTATTTTCTTCAATAAATCCAATGATTTTTTCTATTGGTAATGTATCGAGGTCAACTATTATCTTTTTTATTTCCATAAGCCTTTCGTCCATTTGTAAATAATTTGAAGAGTTTTTATTTTTGATAACCAAATATAATTAAAAGCTTTGTCTAGAATATTTATCTTTTTGTAATTTTTAATATCTTCAATAGAAATAATAAGTCTTTTATATTTTTCTAAATCATTTTTTAATTTCTCTATATCTTTAGTAGTCATATTATTTGTATGAAAACATACTGTCCAAAGCCCGATTGGAAAAGCTTGTTTAAAACTCCAAATTTGTTGTGGAATCCAATTCATATCTAAAAAGGTGACAGGTCGAAGATAAAAACCATCTGTTATAAATTTAATATCATTCTCTTTTAATACTTTAATGGTGATTTTATCAAAAGAGTGTGCAGGTGCCATCCAAATATTAGTTTTTACATTATTATATGAAAATATTCTTAAAGCTTTTTTTATTTTATCCCTTTGTGCTTCGTATGAAAGCCCTGCAAACTCACTACGACTATTAATACCGACTATTCCAGGATCTTTCGTTTCATATAAGTGCTCATACCCGTGTAGTGCAATAGACCAATTTAACTCTTGCCAATACTTTATTTTTTCTAAAAAATCTATTTTTTCTTTTTGATCGCACATGATTTTTTTGTCTTTATTGTTAGGTATCAGCCCAATTATGGGTTTTATATTTAATTCAACTAATTTCTTTTCCACTAAATCCCAATTTCCCCAATTCATTTGTGGGCAGATATCATCAAATCTGACTAGGTATTTTTTCATACTATTTGTTACTACAGTCAATAATTACAAAATTTCTAATTCCGTCAATACTATTTATTATTTTACAAATCTTTCCAATTTCTTTCATATCCTTAATAGAGTGATGGTATTTATACCCTTTAAATCTATCATTGATAATGTCAATTATGATATATTTGCATTTAACATTTAACTTTATCTGATTGATTGTGCTAGTTATTTCTTCTATGGAAATTTGATGTGGCCAGTTAATCATTAGTAAAATATCAATAGAATTTACTTTGAGGTTACTTAAAAGTTTACTACTTGAAGAAAATTGTTCAACACTAAAAATTATATTACTTTTTCTATTTATTTTTTTTGCGGCTTTTATTACTTGCTCATTATTATCAATACCCAGTTTAAATGGCGCGTTAGCTCTTGTTATTATATCTCCAAGTCCACATCCAATTTCTATTATGCTATTAGGCCTAAGATTATTAATAATTGATATAATTTGAGCTTTATAAGGCCGGTGATAAAAACCAGTGGTATGCCAGCTATCAAAGCCATATAATTTCTGAATTGATATATTGAAAAGTCTTTCTTTTATACCTAATAAATAATAAAATAATCCAATATTTTTTATTAGTTTTGCTTGCTGTTTTATTTTCATTGGTTATAAGGTCTTTTAATTAAAGTCTAATTGAGTCGAAGTTAACAGGAGTATTCCTTTTTATATCAGTAACTACAGTCTTATTTAGGAGTCGGCCGAAATACTTCGGCTCCACCCCAAACCCCGGCCTAACACTCCGCACACAATCCTCCGTAATCACCTCCCCCGCTTCCATATCCTTCACAAAATACAACGACCGCCGGAACTTCACATTCCCGCGCTCACTGGATTTCATCCCGTAATCCACTTGCCCCAAGGCTTCCCAAGCCGTTCTCGCATCACGACACAAAGCAGCTAGTTCTTGCGGCTCTAGCGAAAAACTATCATCTGGCCCGCCACCCTTGCGGTTAAGGGTCACGTGCTTTTCAATGATGGATGCACCTAAAGCGATACTTGTAATCGCAGTGGTATTATCAATGGTGTGGTCGGAAAGACCTGTTACCAAACCAAACCGTTGGATCATGTCAGGAATGGTTCGCAAGTTGTAATCAGAGGCTGGAGCAGGGTAGCCACTAACACAGTGTAGAATGGCAAGCTCTTTGCGGCCTCCTTCGCGGGCGGCTTCGATGGCCTCCTGAATCTCTTCCGCATTTGCCATGCCAGTTGAGATAATCATGGGTTTGCCTGTACTAGCAGCATATTTGATTAGTGGTAGGTCAACTGCTTCAAATGAGGCAATTTTGTAGGCAGGAACATTTAAGTCTTCCAGTAAGTCAATTGCGGTATTATCAAAAGGGGAACTGAAAATGGTAATACCTAGTTTGTGGGCGTGGTCAAATAGTGGTTTATGCCAATCCCAAGGCATATAGGCTTCTGAATAAAGTTGATAGAGTGTTTTTCCATCCCATAAACCACCATGTATCTGGAAATCCTCAGAGTCACAATCTAAAGTAATTGTGTCAGGTCTGTACGTTTGTAACTTGACGGCATCAGCTCCAGCCGATTTTACAACCTCAATAATTTTTAAGGCATTATTAATATCACCATTATGATTGGCAGACATTTCAGCAATGACATAAGGTGGATGATTAATGCCAATTTTTCTATTATCTATTGATATATGACTTCTCATGATTTTACCTAAATGAATCAATTTTTTTCTTTATAGCGTTTCTATTTAAAAGCCATTCATTTTTTAAAATTCCGAGCCTATAAATATCAATAAACTGTTCATGTTTTAAATATTGTTCGCGAAAAACCCCCTCTTCTAAAAAACCAAATTTTTTATGCATTTTTATTACGGAAGTATTAAAAGCTAACACCTCACAGTAAAGTTTATGTAAGCTCAAAGTGTTAAAAGCATATTCTAACGCTAAAAATTCCATTTTTGTTCCAGAGCCTTTAGTGGCATTAGGTGATGCATAAAATGCCCATGATGCGTTTTTATTATTTTTATCAATATTGTTAAATCCAATAATTCCAGTGGGTATCTCATTTAACTCATACATAAAGTACTGGTCATATTCTGAGGCCGATGCTTTATCCCACCATTTCAGATGCTCTTCTCTTCTTATTTCATGCTGATTGTACATATTCATTCTTATACTGGGATGATTTCGCCATGAAAGCATTAATTCAATTTCATCTTTTTTTATAGTTCTAAGAAACCCAATAGCATTCTTCATAAGGCGGATTTCCCTCTTGTTCTACTATAAAGATAGGTGATCAATGTGTTTGTGCCTGATCCATTTGTTATTTTGCTACATTCTTCAGAAAGATATCGCAATCTTTTATCTAAATAAGATTTATAACTTAAAAAGTTAAGCAGGCGTTTTCTAATATCAATTATATGTTTAATAATTTCTATTTTTTCTTTAAGTAGTTTCGCCGCAAACATCTGATTGTTAGCAGTTACAAGAATGATGCTTGGCAAGCCTAAACAACAACGTTCCCATGTTGTACTACCCGCAGCCCCGATACAAAGATCACTATTCGCCATTAATTCAGCCATATTAGCAACATTGACTCTAACTTCAGTAGTCCAAGGCAGATGGCTAGCTTGAGATTTAATACTTTCCAGCCAAGGCGCATGCTCTCCCATAACGACAATAATCTTGCAATCTTTGGGCAAGTAACTATTTGCTAAAGCAGCAAGCACTTGTCCTGTGACATTATCCTTATCCACACCGCCCAAAGTAATTAGTAATTGTTTTAACTGGGGCTTTTGGCGGCGTTGCAGACTGTATTCACGCCATTGAGCAAATTCAGGACGCAACAGCGCGTAATAGGACCCCGTAAGAATAGTGCAATCATCAGGGACAAGCGCCTGATAGTCGCTTTCATCTCGTCCAAAGGTTTGATCCAGCAATAAATCACAATCATGCTGACGATCTGCCAAATCATCAATCACCATGATTTTTTGACAATAGGGACGTAAAGACTTTTCCCACACTGTATCCAAAGCATAATGATCTATAATCAACCAGTCGGGCTTATCTGTTGTGAATGATTGAATGGCTTCAATAGTTTGTTGGACATCTTCATCGATGCTTACACCAAGCCAATCGATATATTCCTGACGTGCCTGACGTGAATGTTGATGCGTAAGGTTAGAGCTAGATTTTTTGAAGGGTAAGGCAATCGCTTTATGCCCCTTGCTGTGAATAAACGCCAACATATTTCCTTTATGTTCACGGCAAATGAAAACACAGCTTACCCCTTCCTTTTTCAATGTATCCGCTAAGGTCAAGCAACGCATTACATGACCACTACCAATTTGGATAGAGGCATCAACGCGGAAAATAACATTCATTGTAAGAATTACCAGTTACCTAAATCACAGGTCAATTTAGACGCTTGAAACCGCCATGACAGACTGGGCCTTTGAGTAAGTCAAGTATGTTTTGACTACCTTCTTCACATTGTTTAATGGTGGCAAAAATTGGGTCAAGATGCTCAAAGAAATGCTCAATGACTTCAGGATTATGTTCTGTGCAAACATAAACGCTTGTACCTGCCAGATAACTTTTGCCCAGCATTTCTTGAGTGATGAAAGTTTTATAAGCCAAAGCATTAGGGCTGTTAAAAGAAAATCCTGTTAGTGCAGGCAAACCACTGGTTGTAATAGACAATCCGTGCTGTGCTGCCAATGCTTTCCATCGCTCTGTAATTACTAAACCAGTTTGTGTGATTTGCTCCCAAGAGTGGGTTCGCTCCATGACTTCCAGAGCTTTCAACGCCGCTGCAGGACCCACCCGCTCTGTCCAGAAGGTGCTGCTAATAAATGTCGTTTGTGCAGCCTCCATTATTTCTCGTTTACCGATAGTTGCCGTGATGCCATAACCATTGCCCAAGGCTTTACCAAATATAGCCATATCTGGCTCGACACCATATTTTTTGTGCAAGCCACCAAGTGTTTCTCGGAAGCCGGAAGTGCATTCATCGAAAATTAATACAATACCTCGCTCAGTAGCAAGCTGACGCACTTTATGTAGGAAATTGTCTTCAGGGTCCTGATTACGCACGACCTCCATCTTAATAACGCCGACATCGTTTTGATTAACTATTTCTAATAGTTCAGAGAAATCATTGTAGACAAAAGGGAGAACTGTTCCTTGCAGGTTTTGTGGAACACCATTCGGTTCTAGTCCGGGCAACAAGTGCCCCGCTAAGTTTGCATCATCCCCTAAATTGGCAGATAGATACCAATCATGCCAGCCATGATAGCCACAAATAGCCACCTTATCCTTACCACTGGCAGCACGGGCAATACGGATAGCAATAGCATTAGCTTCACCGCCGGAACGCGCAAGGCGCACCATGTCCGCCCACGGGTGTAACTCCACCAGCTTTTCGGCTAAATACACTTCTTCGGGACAATTGAACGTAGACATATTCCCTGTATCAATCACCTTACGAACGGCATCATCCACTTCAGGGTGACCATAGCCTAAAATATTTGTACCAATACCCATAATCGACATATCGGTATATTCATTACCGTCCAAATCCCAAACTTGACAACCTTTGGACTTACTGAAATACGCAGGCCACTGCTCCGGCAAAAACATCTCTGCCCGTTTGGACAGCAACATATTACCGCCGGGGATTACTTGCTTAGCTCGTTTCCACAATTTTTGCCCAGTCCCCATGGTTGCGCCCTCGTTACGTATTAAATGTTGGTTTTGATCAAAGATGTCGTTTTTTTGCCTCTGTAATTCAAGTACTTCCTTCCAGGAAAAATCCGTGCGTGGATGGAAATGCCGAAAAACAGCCTCTATTACCGTAAAATCTGCGGGTTCATCCACTGTCCAACGCAATGTGGATAAATCTTTCGAGTATTGCATGACTGCTTTGCTAAACTGGACATTTTCTCGCAAATAGGGGGTAACATGCTCACGATCAAACGGTTCATTAGTTTCCTGCCAAGCCTTTTTCAGGGCAGCAAAAGTACACACTTCAAGGTCTAAACCATCAGGGTAAGTGGGTGGATTGGTATTACTGAAATAGTCAACTTTGGCTTGTTTGAATTGTCGGATGGCTTCATCAACCAAATCAGGGTCTACCAAAGGGCAGTCGCCTGTAACCCTCACCACGACATCCGCTTGATGTGCTTGTGCCGCTTGAACAAAACGATCAAGTACGTCGTTTTCACTGCCTTGTTCACAAGCATACCCCAAGTCATTAATATGTCGCACTAGTGGTTGATTACGCGGATCAACCGACGTTGCAACTACAATTTGACTAACTTCTTCTGCTTTTGATAAACGAGAAAGCAGCAACTCAATCATGGGGATACCATCAATAACAGGCTTCATTACCTTATTGGGTAAGCGTGTTGAACCCATTCGTGCTTGAACAAGGGCAATTATCTTCATAATCGTGACCAATGGGATGGATTAATCAAGTTTTCATCATCGCAAGATAAGTTGGGTAATTCTGCCAATTGAATAGGATTATTGGCTGCTTCAATAATTTCTTGTAACTGTTGAACCGTATCAGCTCCCACTACAATACGGTCAATTTCAGGAAAAGCTAATGGGTAAGATAAACAAGCCCGTAAGGCCGTAACAGCGTTCATTTCTAGCCAGTCATGCCACTTTAACCATATAGTTGACCAAGTAGAAAATCTTTTAGCCCTCTGTGCTTGTTGCATTAACAATAGTCCCTGTAAAAAAGCGGAGCGTACATGAACTTCAACACCTATTTTCTTTAATTGAGTGAGACAGCCAGACGCTACTAAACGCCTATCCACCAGATTAAAAGGCGCTTGTACCAAATCAATGGCATACCGATCAGTGATCGCCATAATTTCATCGGGGCTGTATGCAGAAATACCAATTTTGTTGATTAGTTCTTCTGCTTTTAATGACTGTAATGCTTCATACAAAACCCTGCCCTCTGGTTCTAATAGAGACTCAGGGCGGTGTAACAATAACCCGTCTACTTGATCTACATTAAGGCGATTCAATGATGCTTTTAGATGATCTCTAACCCACTTTTTATTGGGTTTTATTCGATCATTCGGATTCGGTAGAGGCAGCTTAGTAACAATATTATAGCGTTGAACCCCAATCCTACCGAGTGACTCCTCACTATTGCCATAAGCAATTGCTGTATCCAGCGTATCTATGCCTGCCTCTAAAGCAAGATCAAGCATTGACTTGGCCGTTAGACTATCCACCTGTCCGGTTTGGTTAGCAACACCATAAGATAAACCAAACTGTGCTGTGCCTAACGCTAAGCGATTCATAAAAATTTCCGTAAGAGAGATACACCAATCCATTCATTTGCTTTGTCGGTATAGCTCAGATCTTCGTGATGAAGAACCTTATGATTCATACACTCGTATGAAGGATGCCACATAAATAACTGACGATAATCCATCTTATAACTGTTAATGCCTTCTCTGTGGTGATATGGCTGAGACTGAAAATCGGGACTATAAAAGTCCAGTATACCGAGCCACCCCGGATTACGTAAAACACGATTTGCTTCACTAGCAATGCGGAATAAGTCTTCTCTATCGCACAAATATAGGCAGAAGCCAAAGAGAATTAAATCAAAATGCTGATCATCAAACGGGAGTACATCGGCGCTACCCTGTATTGCATGAACGCCTTTACTAATTGCGGTAGAAACTCCCAAAGAGGAAGGTTCAATTCCGTAACAGTCAGCAATTAAATGATCTTGCAACCAAGCAAGCCGTGAGCCATCACCACAACCAATTTCTAAAATCTTGGGGGGGGGAGTGTCGAACCATAGAGGCATTTCTATAAGCATTGTTAGCAATGGATCTGCATCAGGAAGCTGACGGTTATTTAATGAAGAAATATTCCTGCCAAACCAAGCATCACCTTCGCTTTGCAAAAAAATGTCTTTTTGTTTCATGTTGAATGCTCGTGTTATGGTTGGATAATGGATGTCAACATTTGGCAAACCGTCTTTTGTTGCTCCTCGGTCATTGCTGAAAACATCGGCAAACTAATCGCTTCCTGATAATACTGTTCCGCTTCAGGAAAATCTCCATCCTTAAATCCCATCGCTTTATAATAGGGTTGGGTGTGCACTGGAATATAATGCAAGTTCACTCCAATATTTTGTTGACGTAGCGCATCAAACACTTCCCGATGTGTCAGGTTTATAGCATCTAAGTGCAGCCGTACCACATACAAATGTAAACTAGAATAACTGTCGGGATGCTGCCAAGGCAGGGTAAGCGGAAGAGCAGCCAACAATTTATCATACTGTTTTGCTAATTCGTGACGCTGCGTAACAAAAACATCCAGACGCTGCATTTGACTAATACCAAGCGCTGCTTGCATATCGGTCATGCGATAATTAAACCCTAAATCAACTTGCTGATAATACCAAGCACCATCGGGTTCATGTGTTATCTGCGCAGCATCACGAGTAATACCATGACTACGCAACAACTGCATCCTAGCCGCTAACTCTGCCTGATTAGTCACTGCAACCCCACCCTCAGCCGTAGTGATAATTTTCACTGGATGAAAGCTAAAAACCGTTATATCACTATAACGGCATGAGCCAATCGCCTCACCCTGATATTTACCGCCAATCGCATGAGAAGCATCCTCAATAATCTTAAAACCAAATTCCTGGCTTAACCGATGAATTCGCTCCATCTCACAAGGTTGGCCGCATAAATGCACTGGAACTACTACTTTGGGCAAACGATTTTGTTGCCTAGCTTGCTCCAGCTTAAGCTGTAACTGTTCAACGCTCAGATTATAAGTACGCGGGTCTATATCGACAAAATCAACACTTGCCCCGCAATACAAGGCACAATTGGCACTGGCGACAAAAGTAATCGGGCTTGTCCAAACAATATCCCCTCGACCAACCCCCAATGCTAAACATGCAAGATGCAAAGCAGAAGTAGCACTATTCACTGCTACCGCATGCTGCACCCCACAGTAGGCACTAATAGCCTGCTCAAAAGCTGGAACAGCAGGTCCTTGAGTGAGAAAATCAGAATTTAATACATCAACTACTGCCTGGATATCAGTTTTATTGATGTCTTGGCGACCGTAAGGGATAAAACTCATTTAAATCTTCCCAATCTTGGATTGATTCTGTTCAATCCACTGCCTGAGAGTATCAACACTCATCCATTCGGTATTACTATCACTTTCATACACAAAATCTTCAGATACCTTCACCCCATCTTTAATTCGTAGTGGGTCGGCACTCCAGTTATGAATAGCAGGCAAGATTTTGAAATGTTCTGCATACTCATAGGTATGATAGGCATCCTCGGCACTAATCATTTGCTCATGCAGTTTTTCACCGGGACGAATACCCACGATTTGTTGTTCTGCATCAGGTGCAACCGCCTGTGCAATCTCCGTAATCCTCATAGATGGAATTTTTTTAACATAGATCTCACCACCCATCATATCTTCAAAAGCGTGCCAAACTAACTCTACCCCTTGCTCAAGGGTAATCATAAAACGGGTCATGCGAGTATCAGTAATCGGCAAAATATTTTTATCTGCAATAGATAGAAAGAATGGAATAACTGAGCCTCGTGACCCCATAACATTGCCATAACGCACCACGGCAAAACGTGTTTGTTTACTGCCACTATAAGAATTACCTGCCACAAATAACTTATCAGAAGCCAATTTGGTTGCACCATATAAATTGGCAGGACTACTAGCTTTGTCGGTTGAAAGTGCAACAACTCGTTTTACACCTTTATCAATACAAGCATCAACCAAGTTCATCGCTCCATTGATATTGGTCTTTACACATTCAAATGGATTGTATTCAGCAGTAGGAACGATCTTAGTCGCGGCAGCGTGAACGACATAATCAACGCCATCCAAAGCACGATATAAACGCTCTTTGTCACGTACATCACCAATAAAAAAACGCACCCGTTCGTCACTGTGAAAGAGCTTCGCCATTTCCCACTGCTTCATTTCATCACGAGAGTAGACAATAATTTTTTTAAGATTATATTTAGTAAGGGTCATTGGAATGAAAGTATGACCGAAAGAACCTGTGCCACCGGTGATAAGAATAGATGAGTTACTAAGCATGAACTTATTGTTCCTTGTCGTTTGCTCGCAGGGGTTCTTTGTTGCTGATAATGGTTTGGTAGCTACCAATGCGCTTAATATAACCACTACCCAGCTCTACAATTTGCGTACAATTTTTCAAAGTTGTCAGCCGGTGTGCAATAATGATCAGGGTGAAATTATCATCATTGAGGGTTTCGATTGCCTGCATAACAGCTTGTTCCGTTTCTGTATCCAAAGCACTAGTGGCCTCATCAAATACAATAACATCTGCTTGTTTATAAAGAGCGCGGGCAATGCCAATTCGTTGTCGTTGACCACCAGATAAGCGAATCCCTCGCTCACCGACGAAAGTTTGATATTGCTCAGGCCAGCTTTCAATACTCTTGGCAATTTGTGCCTGTTGTGCTGCCAGATGCACACGCTCATAATCGATTTGTTGTTTAGGGATACCAAAAGCAATATTTTCCGCTACTGTACTATCGGCTAAGAAGATACTTTGCGGGACATGAGCAATATGTTGTTGCCAAGCCCGATGATTTTCTGGAGTGATAACCTGACCATCAACACTCAATATCCCCTCAGTAGGCGACAACAGCCCCATGATAATATCGATTAGAGTACTTTTACCGCTACCGGTTGCACCGATAAAACCAATGCGACTGCCTTTTGGAATGGTGAGATTAACTTCTTTTAATACCCAAGGTGTTTCTGCACTGTAGCGAAAAGCTAGTTGTTTAAGCTCAATTGATTGCTGAAAGGTGAGAGCTTGTTGTATAGGCTGGTCAGCATGAGAGGGCAGAGGCTGCTCCAACAGAGTGAGGGTATCCTGCAATGAAACTTGTCCTCCTCGAATTTGCGACCATGCACCATAAGCCTGTTGTAACACGGGCAACAAGCGCTGCGCCCCTAAAGCTAAAGCACCTAAGATCGGAATTGCTTTAGCTATGCCATCGGCTTGTTGAGCCAAAGTATAGGCCAGCAGTGCAATCAGCAGCATGCCCAGTGCTTCCATACCAAAGCGTGGACTACTGCTGATAAATAAATTATTGCCTTGGGCGTGGCGCAATGGCAAATCGGCATTACGGTAAACTTGACAATAAGTTGCCTGATTACCATCTATCAGCACATCACGGATACCTCCTAAGCCTTCCTGTAGCGACTTGATCACTTGTGTAGATTCATGTGCAATACGCTGGCTGCCTATCAATAAACGTTTACGTGTCAGGCGAATAATTAACGCATAAATTAAACCAAAGCCGCCAAATGAAACCAGTGCGATCAAAGGATCGACCGCAAACAATGCCGCCAAAATTACAATTAACATAATGCTAGAGCTGATTAAGGTCAGAATAGGTATAATGGTTTGATAGATAACCTGATTGGCTTTAGTAGAAATGCCAGTAATAACCTCGCTGCTATTACGTGTACAATGCACTGCGTAAGGCTGGTAGAGTGTGCGGCGATAAATACTAATGCTCAAGTCGGCACCAGTAGCGAAAGACAAGCGTGTACTCGCCCAGAGCAATAGTAAGCGCATTGCACCGGCAACAATCGCTGCTGCTCCAAATGCAATGGTTAATGGTAATAACAACTGCTTTGGTTCACTGAATTCCAACATTTGAATCAAAGGCTGAGCGGCTGTATGTTCAAACACTCGTTCTGGGGTCGTCAGTACTCCAAGAAACGGCAATACTGCGCCTATACTGATGACTTCAGCAAAGGATGCTAAAATCATTAGGACTAGCAATAAACCAAACTGGCGACGGCGACGCGGATTAATATGTTGCCAGAGTCGTATGAGTAATGATTGAATGGTGCTTGAGTCAAATGGCATGAGTCGTACTACTGCGCTCTAGATACCATTGCATAGCTAAAGTTAAACCCTGACCAACTTGGTAACTCGGCATATACCCTAATAGCTCTATTCCCTTACTTACATCCGCCAACGAATGCCGCACATCCCCGGCTCGAAAATCCCGATAAGTCGGTTGTATCGCCGCCACCTGTGGGTGATATTGCGCTAAACACGCCTGAATCTGTGCAAACAAGGTATTCAAGCTGGTACGTTCCCCCACCGCCACGTTATACACTTGATTGATAGCCTCTGGATTTTCTGTAGTGGCCGCCAACAAATTCGCCTGCACAGCATTGTCAACATAGCAGAAATCACGACTGGTCTCGCCATCGCCATTAATATACACCGCCTCACCCTTAATCAGGCTGGCAATCCACTTCGGAATCACCGCAGCATATGCTCCATTCGGGTCTTGACGTTTGCCAAAAATATTAAAA
>PDWI01003102.1_pt1 | contig 23929 bp, 24 predicted proteins | sample 1430891 | NCBI WGS metagenome assembly PDWI01 (sample SAMN01162508, study PRJNA174530) | Oral metagenome, whole genome shotgun sequencing project. | biome: Marine environment; feature: Marine mammal; material: Swab sample of the gingival sulcus; isolation source: swab sample of gingival sulcus... | reverse complement strand
GGAGTAGCAAATAGTACAAGTAGGAGCGCTAGTGTTTCTCCACGGAATCCTAGCAATGCTGCAGCTGTTGTAACTACTGCTGGAATAAGGATGAGTCTAAAAAACAAAGATTCTCCTAGAACAGCTTTTCCACCTTCGTAAGGGGTAAATTCGAATCTTCCACCCAGTGAAATTAGTGAAATTGGGATTGCCGTACCTGCTAAATTTTTTATAATATACAAACTAAATTCACCAAGTTTTATGCCAGATAAATTGGCGATAACACCAACGATTGCTCCGATAATTAGAGGATTTTTGGCAATTTTTTTCAAGATACCACCAATGGATGGCTTAGAATCCGAGTAAATTGACAGTACAATTGCCGCCATAACGTTAAAGGAGGGGATAATTACAGCGGTTAGAATTCCACCAAGTCCTGATGCGGGGTGTCCTGTAATTCGTTCAGTAAGCGGAACCCCGAAGAGTACAAAGTTTGTTCGGAAGACAGCTTGTATTAAAACTCCTTTGTCAATATTAGGAAGTTTTTTGCGATTATAATAAAACCATAAAATGGTCGTTGTTATTGCCACTGCTATGATTGAAAAGAGTAGCGGTCCACCAAAATCAATTTTTGACAGATCGGAATTGTATATATTGATAAATAAACTTGCTGGCAATAATGAGTAGAATGCCAGTTTGTTCATATCAAAAAAACTTTGATCCCCTATATTTAGTAGTCGTTTGCATGCGTATCCAATGCTCAAATAGATAAAAAATGGAGCTACACACGACAGCGAAAAAAGCAGTATTCCCATAACCGTATTATAGAACAGGGCAGGCATTTATTCAAGTAAAAAAAGCGTGTATTGCATAATTTGTTAAAAATATGATATACTGTTCTCAATTAGTGGTCCTATATACTAATCTCAAGGTATCGCTAGTTCTTGATTATTAGTTAAATGAAGTAGTTGAGACATAATTCTCTTGAGATGGCATTAGTCCAAGTTAAAAACTTTTGACTAGTGATAGGATAATTTATACTACAAGAGGAGTGTGGTTCTTTTTGAGTCCCAGTTGGCGGTATATACTGCTGGCAATCTTAGTGGCGTTGTCTGCGTTTTTCTCTTCATCAGAGACTGCGATGATGTCGCTCAGTAAAATAAGGCTTAGACATCTCGTTGACGAAGGAGATGAGAAAGCGAAAAAAGTTTATAAATTAATTCAAAGTCCTAATCAATTATTAGGTGCTATTTTAATCGGCAACAATATTGTAAATATTGGGGCATCTGCTATTGCGACTTCAATATCCATTGATTTATTTAAAGATGCAGGTGTGGGAATAGCTACGGGTGCTATGACGCTCCTCATTCTTGTGTTTGGTGAGATCACACCAAAATCTATCGCTGCAGCAAAAGCAGAGAAGGTCTCTCTGTCCATTTCAGGTTTTATGACAATTTATGTAAAAGCGATATCGCCACTTGTGTGGTTAATTTTGCTTGTCACAAATGTTTTCACTAGACTGTTCGGTGGAAAACCTGGTATTTCGCAAACATACCTAACCGAAGAAGAATTTAAAACGATGGTAAATGTCGGTCACGAAGAAGGTGTGTTAGAAGCAGAAGAAAAAGAGATGATCAACAATGTGTTTGAATTCGGCGACTCTAAGGTAAGCGATGTCATGACACCTAGACCGGATATGATAGTCGTCGAAAATGATACACCGTTTGATGAAGTGATTGAAATTTTCAAAAAAGAGCAGTTTTCACGTCTTCCCGTCTTTGAAGAAAGTGTTGATAATATTATCGGTTTGCTTTACATTAAAGACATTGTATTTAAAGGGGTTAACAAATCAAACTTTGATATTAAAAAACTGATGCGTGAACCAATGGTAACGTTTGAATTCAAGAGTACTGCAGAGTTGATGAAGGAAATGCGGGCAAACCGTATTCCGATTGCGATTGTACTTGATGAGTACGGTGGTACGGCAGGTCTTGTAACTTTGGAGGACTTAATTGAGGAAATCGTCGGAGATATTAAGGACGAATACGATATCAACGAAGAGGAAATTACGGTTATTAAAGAGGGTGAATACGTTGTCGATGGTACAATGCGTATTGATGAAGTGAATGAACTTGTTGGCACTAATATAGAATCGGAAGATTTTGATTCTATTGGTGGATTTGTAACAGGTATCGTCGGTCAAATTCCAGATGTGGGTATGAATATTGAGCATGAAGGTCTTAAGTTTGTGATTGAGGAAGTTGACAAAAATCGTATTGAAAAATTAAGGATATTTACATAGTTGGAAAAACGGTCGAGTGAAAAATGGTCGAGAACAGAGGCACTTTATGGAGTGGGTTCTGCGGATAAATTGCGCGATTCCCGTGTTTTAGTTGCTGGTATTGGCGGTGTCGGTTCCTATGTCGCAGAGGGTTTGCTTCGTTCGGGCATTGGCACGATTGGCGTTGTAGATTTTGATGATTATGAATTGTCCAACATGAATCGTCAGCTATATGCAACAGAACGCAGTGTTGGCAAAAGCAAAGTTGCTTGTTTTACTGAAAGAGCAAGTTTAATTAACCCTGAGGCGAATATCAAAACGTATGGTATAAAACTTTCTACTGAGACTATTGAAGAAATCAATTTTTCTGAGTATGATTTTGTTGTCGATGCGATCGACGACATAAAAGCAAAAATGTTGTTGATTAAGACCGCTTTGGATTCAAAGTGTGGACTTATTTCGGCGATGGGTGCTGGAAACAAAATTAGACCGGAACTTCTAAAAATATCGACTATTTACAACACGAAGGTGTGTCCGCTTGCAAAAATAATTCGAAAAGAGGCAAGGGCGCTTGATTTGCCTGATTTTTCCGTTGTGTATAGTGAGGAAGAAATCCGAAAATGTTCGGTGGTAGTTTCAGAAGATGATTTAAGGCGCTCAAGTCTTGATGTGTGTAGGACGCAAACTTCGCAGAAAGTAGTTGGAAGTGCGATTTTTGTTCCTGCAGCAATGGGCATCATAATGGCTAGTTACGTAGTAAATACGTTAATTGGACAAGATGGATGACAGGCGGGATAAAAATTGCTTTTAAAATAGATGATATTAAAGAATTATATATTATGATAAAATTTGGGTTACAAGGGATTAGTCCTAAGTAAAAGTAAAATAGAGAAATAGGTGAGGGAAGTATGGCATTATTTAATAAACAAAAAAGAAATCAAAGGATGGCTGAACACAGGCAGTCTATCTACAAAAATTGGGGTCCAATCTCTGCGAAGGGGAAGTACTATTATGCGCTAAAGCAGGCAACCGTTGGATGGGCTTGGCCGATTTTGATTATTTATGTATTGATGATGTACTTATTATCTAAACTCAACGATGTATTTACGTTGGAGTTTTCTTCGATTGCAATGGCTGGAATTGTGTTTATGGCATTTGGTTTTTTTCAAGGTTCTGCCGAGTTTAATCGCAACGAAAAGATATATCGCGAAAAGTATCCCTATGGAAATAAACCAAAATCTAAAAAGAAGAAAAAGAAATAGAAATAGTTATTTAAAATACACAAAATAGTTATTAATAATAAATATTATATATTATGTAATTAGTTGTTGACTATGGTAAATACTGGTAGTAAAATATTAGTATGAAATATTTAGCAACTGATTTTTTAGATTCATTAGCCAATTACTGTGATAATTTGGTGCGTTCGGAGAACATCGATCCGAGCGATGTTTTGCTTGTTGAAGAATCCTCACTACCTTTGTTGGTGAATATTAAAACACCACTTGATTTAATTATTTTAGTTGAGGAAATTGGTAAATTGCCCAATGCTGGAATCCATAATGTGGTTCGCAGCGTTTATAAGTACAATAAAATTGCGCATTTGCTTTGTGAGATTTTTGACATAAGACATCCCATTCGGTTGTTTCTTAGCACGTCTTCTGAGTTGCATATAAATGAAACAGCGATTTCGGAGATTGCAGATTCACCTTTTATTGATGTGATTAGCCAGTATAATTATTCTCCTTCTCTGCTTAATACAGAATGGTTCTTAGAAAATGGCACGTATTTTATGTATTCATCGCCAGTGGATGTACTGGATCCGCCGACGGGTAGCATTATTAATATTATTTTAGAGCAATCGAAAAAGGACTGTGTGGATATTGTTTCCTACGGATTGAAGGGGGCGCTTGATCATAGGCTAATACAGTTAGCCGATACGGTATTATTATTCTGTGATAACGCTGAATTAGAGTTGGTGGAGCAGTTTGCTATGAGGTATCCACATATTATTCCTGTTTTAAATCAACGTGATAAAAAGCATTTTTCGATGGATGACTTGCCTGCCTTGTCTGAGTATCTTTCTGACATTAAATACAATAGAAAATATTTTTCTGAGAGTATTTCTGAAAGTATATATGAACAAAGGGGGCGATTATGAACTATCAAGCAATTCATGAATTAAAAATTAAAATTCTTTCGGATCATAGTGACAGGTCTTTAAATGACAAGATTGTAAGCGTAGTGAATGAAATACCGAATTTGTCGACAAATGAAGCGTTGGAACACATTAAAATGCTGCAAAATGAAATTGTTGGCTATGGTGTTATACAGCAGTATTTAGATGATGAGAGTATTAGCGAGTTGATGATTAACGGATTGGAGAGTTTTTATATTGAACGCGGTGGGGAAATACACTGTGAAAAGGTTCTTTTTGAAAATGAAGAGCATATTATGCAGTTGGTATATCGAATTGCTTCAGAAGTTGGTCGTGAGGTAAATCAGTCCAAGCCGATATTAGACGCGCGTTTGAAGGATGGCTCTAGGGTGAACATTGTGCTAAATCCTGTTGCTATCAATGGTCCTGTGATAACAATACGAAAGTTCCACAAGAATATACTCAGTACGGAAGTCTTTGTGAATTCCGGCACGATGCCGATGGCGTTGGCGGTTTTTCTGCAAAATTTGGTAAAGGCGAAATATAATATTTTTATTTCGGGTGGTACTGGAACAGGGAAAACAACACTTTTAAATTATATTTCGCAAAGTATTCCAAAGGGGGAGAGAATTGTCACAATTGAAGATGCGGCGGAAATTGATATTAAGAGTCAAGGGCACGTTATTTCGATGGAAACAAAAAGCGCTACAAGTTCAACAAAACAAGATGTATCAATCAATATGAGTCGTTTAATTAAAAACGCGCTTCGTATGAGACCGGATCGAATTATTGTAGGAGAGGTTCGCGGTGAAGAGGTAGTGGATATGTTACAGGCAATGAATACTGGGCATGATGGCTCAATTTCTACTGGGCATGCTAATTCGCCGTTGGATATGTTGATACGATTGGAAGTGATTGCGGCGAGTTATAGCGATATTAATCATTTACTAATTCGAAAGCAAATTATTTCGGCAATTGATATTGTAATTCATTTAGAGCGAATTGATGGGAAAAGGAGGATTGCCTATGTTGAGGAGATTACAAAAAACACGGAAGATTTCAAAACCAACCAAATCTACGATTCGGAAACCGACTTTGAAACAACGCTTGAGGAGTTTGAAAATAGACTCAGAGAAGTCAAAAAGTATCATAAACACCTCAAAAGATAGAGGCAGACTACTATTTGACGTGGCATTTTATATGTTGGGATTTTTAGCTTTTTACAATTCATTTGCGCTAGCATTTGGAGCGGTTTTAGTGATTATTTTGGTGTACCAATTCACCAATTACTATTCGATTGATATGTATGGTTACTATTTGGATTCGTTTATTGATTTTTTGAATCAGATAAACTCAGGACTTTCATCGGGAATGTCTTTTGATGCCTCATTGGTTCAATCAAAACGTGAATTGGAAGGGGTGAGCAGTTATATGAAGCAGATAATTGACCGCTTGAATAATGCGTTAGCACTGGGCTTAAACGGTGATGCATTATACGATGAATTAGAGAGTGCGTACCCGATTTCTGATTCGATGTTATACGTTAATATGATGAGACTTGGAAAGCGTACTGGTGCGTCAATGAATCGAATTACTGAAGTGACGCTAAGCAGTTTGTATACCCGATTTAGAACGGTTTCAGAGGCAAAGTTGATCATATATCAGAAGCAGATGGAACAGATGATACTGTGTATTTCACCACTGTTGGTTATCTTTTTTATTCGAATGACATCTAGTGAGTTTTTATTGCCGCTTTATACAACCGGAACAGGAGTTATCGTGATGACGTTTTCATTTACTCTATTGGTTCTAATGAAACTAATTGGCAGAAAAATTGTAGGAGCAATAAAATGAAGATTTTTGAAAAAGCGAAAGGAAAGAAAAAAGGGAAAAAACCAAATAATAAAAATATAATCAATGATTTAGCGCGAACAATACAAGTACTACTGATTAGTTTAGAGTCTGGAAGCACAATGGATAGCGCGCTACACCATTCACTGGATAATGGCATTTTAATCAGCGATATTACTGCAGTGGAATCTTTAAATAAATATGCGATTCAACTGAATAATAAGGAGTTTTTTCGATTTGTTAGGATGGTGAATCAATATCATAAAAACGGTTCAGTCAGTACTCTTGGAGCATTGGAAAAATATTATGATGAGCTCTGTTTAATGCAGATGGCAGCGATTAAGAAAAAAGCGGAAGAGACGTCGGTGAAGTTGACATTGCTGTTGATGTTATCGCTTGTTTCAATTATTGTGGTGGTTATGACTCCTGTGGTGATGATGTTGCAGTCGTTAATATAAAAGGAGGGGATTATGAGATAAAAAGCAAGTGAATTCTGAAATAGATTGTTTTGGTTAAAAGAAAGATACAGTTTGAAATGAATGGATGAAATATAAAAAGGAGGACGTATGTTCAGAAAATTAATGGTCAAAATGGAAGTAGCGAAGTATTATTTTGCTCAAAAAATGAAGGAAGAAGGCGGTATGGGTACAATTGAAATTGTTATTATTATCGCGGTTTTGGTTGCACTTGCGCTCTTGTTCCACACCTTTGCAACAGGATTTTTCAATAAAATTTCTAGCGGTGTAGAGAGCAATTCAAAAATTGATAGTTTGTTTAATTAACTGTTAATAGGTTGGGGTATGGGGGACTTTTGAACAGGATTATTGTTTTTGAAGTTCCCCCGAACCCGCTTATAGTCTTAAAAATTTATTTTACCTTCGCATATCTCTCAAATTTAGCAATTATTTTTCGGTTTTTAGAAGTCCTATCTAATGTAAAAGAAATAGAGGGCAGAATAAATTAATACATGCGTTTTAATCTGAGAATAGTGTTTAAAAATAAGAAAAGTATAAACAAGAACGTAAAGTAAATATAAGAGGGGTTGTAAAGTGATAGATTATGTGATTGATAATAAAGATTTTGTACAGTATGAGGCGGATATTGTTATGTCTGGGTGTATCAAAGAATTGATGCTTCCTAAACTTTATCGTGAAAACGGAAAAGTATACTGGGTTTATCATGATACTTTGCCTAATTCGGGATTGAAAAACTATGGTGCTACTGAAATTCAGGATATTAAAAAGTGCGTTAAAAATTATATGTTAAACCCCGAAAATATTATTTTTCATCCTACGAGGATATATGAAGATAACGGAGTCACTAAGTATCATTATCTACCCACAAATCGTGAAATCCTTTATTCTTCAAATGATTTATTGCGTTATATTAATTGTGAAAATGAAGTGACTGATTTAGAAAATCATAGTCGGGGCGAAAAAAATGATGACAATTTACAGAGTATAAATATTGACGCTGAAAAAAATAAACAGCATTTCTTGTTTTTTGTGAAAGAAAAACGATTGGAAAAATTAATTTTAAACGTCAGTTATGTTGGAAGAGATTCATCTTATTCTATTTTCGGAAACTTTGATGGTTGTATTTCAGTTACTAGTGACGGAATATTATCAATTATAGAAGGCGAAGCACATGTGAATGGTTCTTTGGTCACTAAAAATAGTTCCTTACAGAAAGGAGATAAGATTAAGATAGGAAGCGTTGAAATACTTTTTTGGTAAAGTAAATTTAACCTTAATTTCATGCGATTTCCTATTGTTATTCCGTTGAATTATCTTTATAATAGTATGAGAGGTACTATGGATAAAGAGATAAAAAAAATATTGTACAAAGAAGATGAAATTGCTGAAAAAGTAGAGGAATTAGCAAAGCGTATTGACCAAGATTATGTTGGTGGAACGCTGTTGTTAGTTTGCGTATTAAAGGGAGCGTGTGTATTTCACGCGGATTTGATTCGACATATTAAACGTCCAGTGATGATTGATTTTATATCGGCAAGTAGTTACGGGATGTCTAGTAAAACGTCGGGGGCAGTAAAAATCGATAAGGACTTGGACTATTCCATTGAGGGAATGGATGTTGTTATCGTTGAAGATATTATTGACACTGGGCTTACGCTTAAGTACTTGACGGAAAATATGAGGGCGAGAAACCCGAAAAGTGTTGAAATATGTACTTTGTTGGATAAACCGGCGAGAAGAGAAGCGGATATTGAAGTGAAGTATACAGGTTTCGAGATTCCAGATGAATTTATTGTTGGATATGGCATTGATTATGCTGAGAAGTTCAGAAACCTGCCGTATATTGGAGTACCTGAACAAATTGATTAGGGTACGGGAAAGTGCGAATATAAGGAAGAACGGAAGCAGAAATGAGGTTGTATAGCAGCCTAGATGAAGGAGAGTATATAAAAAATGAAAATTGAGAAGTACATAGACCACACGTTGCTCAAGCCTACGGCAACACCAGAGGATATTGAAAAACTGTGTGACGAGGCGAAAAAGTATGGGTTTTATTCGGTGTGTGTAAATCCAGGTTATGTTGAACTGTGTAAAAAGTTGTTGAAGGATTCTGATGTGAAAGTCGCAACCGTAATATCTTTCCCTCTTGGAGCGGATACGATTGAAAATAAAGTATATCAGACAGTTCGTGCAAGAGCGGATGGTGCAGATGAGTTTGATATGGTGGTGAACATTGGGCAAGTAAAAGCTGGTAATTTTGACCATATTGGAATGGAGTTTTTGTGTGTTAAAAACGCTGTTGGCGGCGACATTTTAAAAGTGATTTTGGAAACTTCTTATTTGACAGATGAAGAAATTACCAAAGTGTGTGAACTTGCTGTTGTTGAGAATGTTGATTTCGTAAAGACAAGCACAGGTTTTTCTGATGCTGGAGCAACCGTTCATCATGTTGAGCTCATGAAAAAAGTGGTTGGTGATAAGGCAGAAGTAAAGGCTTCTGGCGGTATTCGTGATTATGAAACTGCGATGAAGATGATTGAAGCTGGGGCGACAAGACTTGGATGCTCTAGTAGTATCAAAATTGTAGAACAGCAAAAATAATTGATTTTAATAGGGCGAATCTATCAACAATTACAAGAAAGCAATTTAAAATTAAGTTTAAGCAATAAGTTTAGCTTAAGTAGGAGAATACTGACAAATGAAGCGACTAGATCTTACCAAAATAAGAGTGATACATCTTATTCTTATAACAGCGCTGATTACTACAACAGTGCTGTTGATTAAGAATACGGATGTGATTTGGGTGCTTCTAAGAGGGATATATCCTATTTTTACATCATTTATTATTGCGTATTTTTTGAATTATATTTTAAGTGAACTTCAGAAAAAATTTAAAGTACGGCGATTTTTTGGTTTGATTTTAACAATTTTCATTATTTTAATGATTTTTTACGTTGCAGCGTCGGCGTTGGTTCCAGCTCTTAAAGTTGCTGTTATCAATCTCTATGAAAGTTTGATTGACTTTAATTTTGATTTTAATAACATATTTGATGATGTTATAAACACCAAACATATGCAGACCTTAAAAGAGCAACTAGTAGGTGATTTGAATACACTTATCCAAAATTTTGCAGGACTGAATTATACCAATATTATGAGTGTCTTAACTGGTGTTAAAAATGTTTTGTATTGGATTTTTTCAGCTTTTGTTTCGTTCGCTGTTGCGATTTATATGCTTGCAGAAAATGAAGATTTAATTAAAAGACTGAACCGAACGACAGACGCGCTGTTTCCTGTTGCTTTTAATGAACGAACTAGGCATATCCTTGGATTAATGGATAAAATTTTCAAAAAATTTGTAATCGGAAAAATTATCGACTCCATAATTATTGGGGTTTTAACCTATTTAATTTTGATTGTCTTTGGATTTGACTATGCGGTTTTGATAGCGTTTTTGGTTGGTATTACAAATGTTATACCTTATGTTGGACCGTTCATTGGTGCAGTTCCTGCTCTGTTTATTACACTAGTGGCATCTTTTGATAATCCACTCAATGTTCTTTATATGGCGATTATTATTTTGGCGATACAACAGCTGGATGGATTGATTATCGGTCCTAAAATTTTAGGGGACACCATCGGGGTTACTCCGTTTTGGATTTTGATTGCGGTAACAGTTGGGGGAGCTTCTTTTGGATTTTTCGGTATGTTCCTAGGAGTTCCAGTAATTGTTTTAATTAAAACGCTAATTGAAGAACTTGTTGACAAAAAAATGTCGGAGAAGGGGTTACTATGACAAATATTTTAGTTGTGGATTCTAATCCGGCGACAGGTTTTCATCTTAAAAAACTTTTTTCGGAGTATCATATTGAGTTTTCAACTGCTACTAGTGGTTCGGAAGCGATAAATAGGTTGCATAGACAGTTTGATATTATTATTATTGATATCAACTTAGGTATTGATGATGGTTTTGAAGTAATCCAAAAAATTAATGAACATGCTACTACTGCAATGATTATCATTGCAACAAGTACAAATACCAGAAAAGCATTTGTCAGAGGAATTCGTTTGGGAGCATCTGATTATATATTGAAACCATATGAAGATACCTATATCAAAGGGAAAATTTTGAACCATATTAGAGAGTTGAAGGAAGCTGAAAATATTCCAAGTGCAGCTAGTGTGGACAACTTGATTTATAAGCATCTAGAAAAAGCTGTTATGAATAAAACGGAAATGATTGTTGGAATTGTTATGGTTTATTCTGTCAAAAATCCTACTTTACCGATTCGTAAAAATGCTTTGATTAAAGGTTTTTTCAATCATATTGATAAGGCGGTTTACGCTTCGGAACTGTTGGATGATTCTATGAAATATTTTGGTGAAACAGCGGACTATGCAATGAATGGAAAAATTGTAATTATTGATGCAGTTAAACTGAGTGACAAGGAAAATATTGTGCAGTCAATTAAGAGAATTGCAAATGAAACGCTGGATACCAGTGAATTTTCTTATGAAATCGAATTTATGAGTTTGCCGCACGAACTAAACGCTGATGAGAGGGTTTTGGAGACGTTAAACAGACGAATTGAAGGTGCTTTTTCAAAACTAGAGGGTGATTTTTAGATTTAAAGGTGTATGGTGATGAATACTGATATTGTGAATAATAAGGAAAATAATGCTAAAAAGTCTTTTAGCGATTTAATTTTTAAGGCAGAATGTAATTTAAGTGATAAATTTAAATTAATTGACAGTATATCACAGCAAAACCTTAGAAAAGTATTGAATGCAATGAAAAACAATCGTCTTTCTGATACGCATTTTAATTGGAATACTGGTTACGGTTATGATGATCAAGGAAGAGATGTGACCGAAAAGATATTTGCAGATGTATTTGGCAAAGAAGATGCTATTGTAAGACCTCAAATCGCCTCAGGAACACATGCCTTGTCACTGATGGTTATGGGATTAGTTTTACCAGGTGAAACCATTATTTCAATTACTGGAGCACCTTATGATACGCTCCTTCCTACATTTGGTATTCAACCAAGTGACGGTTTAAATTTGAAAAAAATGGGGGCACATTATCGACAAATTGATTTAGTAGATGGGGATTTTGATGAGCCCAAAATTTTGGAATCACTAAAATCTCATCCTGAGTATATTTACATACAAAGGAGTGCTGGTTACGCTTGGCGTTCTCATATTAATGTGGATAAAATTGATAATATGATTTCATTAATTAAAGAACATTCTCCACGTACAATTGTACTAATGGATAATTGCTATGGTGAATTTACTGAAACAAAAGAGCCGTCTGCTGACGTGTTGGCGGGCAGTTTAATTAAGAACCCAGGTGGAGGATTAGCGCTAGGTGGCGGATATATTGTTGGTAGTAATTGCTTGATAAATAAAATTGCTGAACGTCTTACGGCACCTGGTATTGGAAAGGAAATTGGATTAATGTTTGGGCAAACCAGAAATATTTTGCAAGGTCTTTTTATGGCACCAAGTGTTGTAGCCAGTGCAATGAAAGGCGCTCTCTTGTTTGGAGAGGTTTTTAAACAACTTGATTATAAAATTAATCCTATGCCTGAAAATTCTAACGGACATATTATTCAAGCGATTGAGCTTAAAACTGAAGAAAATTTATTAGCTTTTTGTAGAGCGATTCAAGCATCGGCTCCTGTGAACGCATACGTAACACCAATAGGCGCTCCAATGCCAGGATATTCTGATGACGTTATAATGGCTGCTGGTTGTTTTGTGCAGGGAAGTTCTATTGAAATGAGCGCAGATGGTCCAGTTAGAGCACCGTATATTGTATACTTTCAAGGTGGGCTATGCTATGAACACGTTAAAATTGCCTTGGAGGAAGTTTTAATGGAGTGTCAAAAATAGCAATATCCATCTCAAATTCAAAGGCATGTTATAGTTTTCTAAATACGCCTTTTACAATACCTAGAATATCTACTTGCTGTGTGTAAATTGGGGATAGTGCATCATTTTCGGGCTGCAATCGAATACGGTCTTTTTCTTTATAATATGTTTTTACTGTGGCACTATCATCTAAAAGAGCCGCAACCATTTCACCGTTTTCTGCAGTATTTTGCTTTTTAATTAAGACATAATCTTTATTAAAAATTCCTTTATTAATCATTGAATCACCACGAACTTTTAATAAAAAGTGAATTCCGTTTCCTAAAAAATCAGCACTTAGTGGGATATGATCGTCAATATTTTGAACTGCAAGTATTGGTTCACCAGCAGCAATTTCTCCAACCACTGGAACCATAACAATATCTTTATCTTCTACAACAGATTCTTCTTCAACAATATCAATTGCTCTGGATCTTGCATCACCTCTTCTAATATATCCCTCATCTTCAAGTTCTTTTAAGTAATTGGCAACAGATGATGTGGATTTTAGTCCAACGGCATCACCGATTTCTCTTACAGATGGGGCATAACCATTATCTTTGATATATTGTTTTATAAAATTTAGTATTTGCTGCATTCTGTCGTTCACACTATCCTCCTATTATCACAAGTTAATTTTACATTCAACATAATTATTATAGCACAAATTTTCGTATAAAACAAACAAATTTTCTGAAAAAGGGCTTTACAAAGAACAAATGTTTGTGTATAATAAAGAAAAGAACAAATGTTCGGAGGTGAATATGAACTCAAATACTTATAATAGGACTTCAAGAAATTATACTATGGATTATAGAATGAAGAGTAGACGTGATATTCTAGAAATGAGAAGGGAAAGAAAAAGAAAAATTCTGATGCAAAGAAGAATTGCTTCAATAATAATATTATCTATTATTATCGTAGTAATTGCATCTATCTCCGTGTTTATTACAAATGCCGATAACACTGATAAGCCAATAGTGTTTGAAAAGTATACAGTGGCTAGTGGAGATACTTTATGGACAATAGCGGAAAATATTGGCGGCAATTTCAAAATTAGAGATGTTATTCATGTTATTAGAAATAAAAATAACATTCAAGGGTCTACTATTTACGTAGGGCAAATTATTGAAATACCAGTCTTAGAGTAGGGGAGCTTACTCATCGTTATCTTTTAATAATTCAAATTTATGAATTAAATCACTTTTTGCATTTTTCTTGTGTGCTGAATACAGCTGAGTGGTTGTTACGTTTTCATGATCTAATATATTTTGAACATCATATATCGAAAAACCGTATTCAATCATTGTAGAAGCTGCAGTAGCACGTAATTTATGAGGACTATAACCATTATTTCCTAACACAATGGCTGTGTACTTTTTGATTAAATCTCTTATAGCACGAACGGTTAGTCTTTTATTTTGTAATGATAAAAATAATGGATTATCATCTTCACTACTATTCCCACGTTCATTTTCTATGTAATCTTTGAGAACTGAGGAAACAGACTGATTTAAAGGCATTTTTGATTCTTTGCCTCGTTTTCTATAAATAGTAAATTCCATTCGTTCGTAGTTTATGGATTCAATATCTAATTGTTGTAATTCACTTACACGAAGACCATATGTAATAAACATCACTATGATAGCTTTATCCCTAAGTTTTGTTTTTTCCCAAAATTGTTTTTCTTTTTTAGATAGACCTTCACCTGTGCTTACTATTTTTATTAACTTAGTGATTTCTTCAATTTCAAGTTTTTTAATTGCATCAGGCTGAACTTTTGGTAGCTTAATTGGATTAAATCCTTCAGAAATATTATTAGGTATTGTTTCATTAACAAATAAATACTTAAACATAACCGAAAGAGCTGATTTCTTTTTTGCAAGTGATCTATTGCCGTTGGTGACAATTGTTCCATCTTTTTCATACATGGCACAGTAATCACCAATATAATGGTTCACGTCACGTGCTTTAATTTCCTTAAATTCTTCAATTGTTATCTCTTTAATAGTCTGGAAAGATACAAATTTTTCATTTTCTGAAATTAAGTATTCTAAAAAATGCTTTATATCATTTAAATATGAAAGACGTGTACTTGGCGCAACAGCATTTTTTAAGTACAACGTATATTCATCAAGAAAAAACGGTAGCATCTGTTCAATTTCCTTAGATTGTTGAGCTACCTTATTTCGTTTAATAATCACATTATCCGGTATATCAGTTTTATTTGTAATCTTCATAAATTAATAGTACCATATTTTTTAGTTAGTGCATAGATTCTTTTTTATCAGTATTATTTAGTGTTAGAATGTATATTTAACTATTCCCTAAATATACATTTTAGGAAGTGTTAAAAATACTAATAAACATACTTATATATTCAAACTAAATGTCTTTTTTGAATATTTCGTTATCAAACGCGATACTTTTTGTCAATTTATCGGTTTTTAAAATCCACTTGGCAATCGGTGCTCCAAGTATTGTTACAACAACGAACTCACCAATAGCTACCATTGCAACCCAGTACCAAAAACTCTCAGGTGCACCGAAAATAAATACAATTTCATAAGCAATAATAAATGCACTAACACTTGCCCATAATGAGGAAATATATAGAGATTTCACATTAAAGCCAAGTACTTTACGAGTTAAGGCAATCATACATACTACAAATAAAGACGCCGCAGTTCCAAAAATAATATCAACGATACCAAATGGACTAGCTAGGTTTGCAATAAAACATCCCAAAACAAGTCCAGGAATATATTTTTTATCAAAAAATGCTAATAGTACCATCATTTCAGATATTCTGAATTGGATGGCATTATATCCTACAAAATAAAAAGCCCATGTGATAACAGCATACAAAGCAGCTACAATAGCAGTTTTTGTTAGGAAATTGATTAATTTATGATTTTTGTTCATTTTTTCTCCTTTCCATTCTCAAAAAATACTTGCGCAAGAAACCCTGCGCAAGTAACTAATTTCTTTTTGTTATTATTAATAGTACTATTTTGCGTATTCAACAACTCTTGATTCACGAACCATATGTACTTTTATTACACCTGGATACTGTAATTGCTCTTCAATCTGTTTTGCAATTTTTCTAGCAAGCAAGAACATTTCGTCGTCACTCAGTTTTTCAGGAGTTACAACAATTCGAATTTCCCGACCAGCTTGAATTGCAAACGATTTTTCAACGGCATCGTGTGCATTCGCAATTGCTTCAAGATCTTGCAAACGTTTGATATAAGTATCAAGATTCTCTCTTCTTGCACCTGGTCTTGCAGCAGACAATGCATCGGCTGCAGTTACAATAATAGCTTCAAGACTCTCATGTTCCCAGTCACCATGGTGAGAACGCATACCAATAATTATGTCGTTTGACTCTTTGTATTTTTTTAGCAACTGAATTCCAAGTTCAACGTGAGTTCCTTCCATATCTTGGTCAATCGCTTTTCCAATATCATGAAATAATCCAGCACGTTTTGCTATCTTTACGTCGGCACCAAGTTCTGATGCTAACATTCCTGCCAAATGAGAAACCTCTACGCAGTGTTTTAGCACATTCTGTCCAAAACTAGTTCTGTATTTAAGTCGTCCTAGGATTTTAACAAGTTCTGGGTGAACATTGTGAATTCCAACATCAAATAATGCGTTTTCACCTTCTTCTTTGATGATGTCTTCCACTTCTTTTTTGGCTTTTTCAACCATATCTTCTATTCTTGCCGGGTGGATTCTACCATCTGCAACCAATTTTTCAAGTGCTATTCTAGCAATATCTCTTCTCAATGCATCAAACGAAGAAAGTATTACTGCTTCTGGTGTATCATCTATTATGACATCAACACCAGTTAGTGTTTCAAGCGTTCTAATATTTCTTCCTTCTCTACCGATAATTCTACCTTTCATTTCATCATTTGGTAGATTAACAATTGATACTGTTGTTTCAGAAACAAAATCTGCAGCATATCTTTGCACAGCAATTGCCAAGATCTCTTTTGCAGTTTTCTCTGCTTCTTCTTTTGCTCTGCTCTCCATAGTTTTAATCATAAGAACAGAATCTCTTGTTACTTCCTTTTCAACTTCACTTAATAACTGCTCTTTTGCATCTTCTGACGTCAATCCAGCTATTCTCTCTAACTCTTCTTCTTGTTTAGCTTTTAGAGCATCAAGTTGATTTTCCTTAGTCTCGACAGATTTTAGCCTTTGATTTAACTTATCCTCTTTTTTCTCATAGCTCTGAACTTTTCTGTCTAGTGACTCTTCCTTTTGCAAATTCCTTCTTTCAAGTTTTTGTAGTTCGTTTCTTCGTTCTTTTGACTCCCTATCAACTTCTTTTCGGATTTGCAATGCTTCTTCTTTGGCTTCAACCAATTTTTCCTTTTTGACTGATTCCGCATCTCTCTCAGCTGTGGCTAGTATCTCCTTCGCTTTGAATTCAGCACTTATAATCTCTTTTTCAGCGGTCTTTTTTCTAGTATAATAACCTATCAGAATTCCAATAATTATGCCTAGTGCGGTAATCACAATACCAATGATATAAGGTTCTATTGCAATCACATCCTCTATTTATATTCGCTGTTTACGGCTTACAAAACCTCATAAACAACCACTATAATTGTATTAAAATCTGAGCACTAAGTCAAGAATAATTATCAATTATTCCACTTCTGTTTCAAAAATTTGCGGATCGAGATTATAGTGTTCTCTTACCTTATTTTCGATAATCTCAAAAATCTCTGGATTTTCTTTCAAAAACTCCTTAGAATTTTCTCTTCCCTGTCCCATTTTATTATCCTCAAATGAGTACCAAGTCCCTGATTTTTTTACGATTCCAGCCTCAGCAGCTGCATCTAAGACACTTCCTGTTCTAGATATTCCTGTGCCGTACATAATATCAAATTCAACCATTTTAAACGGTGGAGCAACTTTATTTTTTACAATTTTTGCTCTTGTTTTGTTACCGATGATTTCTCCATCTTTTTTAATAGCCTCTCCTTTACGAATATCAATTCTAACCGATGCGTAAAATTTAAGTGCGTTTCCGCCAGTTGTTGTTTCAGGATTTCCAAACATAACACCAATTTTCATTCGAAGCTGATTAATAAAGATGACGGTACAGTTACTTTTGTTAATAACACCAGTTAATTTTCGAAGCGCCTGCGACATCAATCTTGCTTGTAGTCCAACATGAGAATCCCCCATATCACCTAATAACTCTGCTTTTGGCACAAGTGCAGCAACCGAGTCAATGACAACGAGATCAACTGCATTTGATCGTACAAGTGCCTCTGCAATTTCCAACGCTTGCTCACCATTGTCTGGTTGTGAAACAATTAGTTCGTCCGTATCCACACCAATATTTTTTGCGTATAATGGGTCTAATGCGTGCTCCGCATCAATAAACGCAGCAATACCACCTTGCTTTTGAACTTCTGCAATCATATGTAGTGTAACCGTTGTCTTACCAGAAGATTCTGGACCATATATTTCAACTACTCTACCCTTTGGAATTCCACCTATTCCAAGTGCAATATCCAAATCAATACATCCCGTTGGATAGGAGGCAACCTGTGGTATAGAATCATCTCCCAGTCTCATAACAGAGCCTTTTCCATGTGCTTTTTCTATTTGTGCTATTGCATTTTCTAATGCTTTTTTCTTATCGTCCATATTAACCTCCACTACATTTATATCAAATATGGTAAAATTTGTCAAATGTTTTTTCTTTATAAACCTATTCAGTTCCCAAGCAACTTGTTCAAATACTAATATTATATTTGTGGTCAGTCGAAATTCATTTTCTAATTATCCCTCTTATGTATCTTACATAATTTTATTTATACACATACTTACTTAGAATACATAATTTTTAGAAGTTCGCTGAAAATAGTACAAGAACAAATGTTCTATTAAATTATATACGAACATTTGTTCTTTGTAAACCCCCTGTTGCAAATTTTTTGAATGATAGCACAGAACAAACAAGTTATTTTGTGATTTTTAAACTTCCAACTAAATTTTCTGCAAAATATCAATTGCTTTTTTTGTCAACAATACCATTGCTTTATTGGTTGAGCGTTTTCTTACAATATCACGACTGCCCTTAAAATGAAATTCATGCACTTCAGAGCCGTATTTTTTCGTCCAAACGGAAATAAACACCGTGCCCACTTCCTTTTTCGTGCCATCGCTATTCGGACCAGCAATTCCAGTAATAGAACAAGAAATGTCGGCATTTGCACGCAGTCCTGCTCCTTTCGCCATTTGCGCAGCTACTTCTTTGCTAACCGCCCCTTTGCTCTCCAACATTCTTTTATCAACACCGAGTAGTTCTATTTTTTGCTGATTCGAGTATGTCGTCAGACCCAAATCAAATATTTCACTTGCACCACTGCAACTAGTGATTTTAGCAGCCAACATTCCACCCGTGCAACTTTCTGCAACAACGCACTTCATTCCCTCTTTTTTCAACACATCTCTCAGCATTTCTTGAATCGTCACCTTATCTTCCGTGATAATCATATCCGACAATTCTTTTCGTATCTCTGCTTCGTATTTGTCCAAATATGCTTTTCTTCGATTAGGGTCTGATGATGTCAATCGAAGTGTCACCTTTTCTCCATTAAAATAAGTTCCGATTTTAACTGTTTTTTGTTTCTTTAAAATCTCTTCCAGTCGCTCTTCCAGTCTTGATTCTGAAATCCCGTAAACATTGAGATACCTAGAAGAAAGCGTGCTAGCGCTAATCTCTTGCAAAATAGGGGCAAGCGTATTTTCACACATTGGAACCAATTCAGACGGTGGTCCAGGGAGCAACACTACTTTATAATCACCGGCATCATAGTACATTCCAGGGGCTGTTCCATTTGCATTGTACATAATAGTAGCGCCATCAGGAAATAAAGTCTGTTTATAATTATTCATCGCAATGTCTTTCCCGATGCGTTTATAAATTTCGTTCATCGCCTTGGCATCCGGCTTTAATTCTAATCCCATCGACTGACAGACAATTTCCTTTGTAATGTCATCCACTGTGGGTCCAAGACCACCTGAAAAAACAATTAAATCATGTGTTTTTCGATTGCGTTCAAACGCTTCCGCTATACGCTCTGCATTGTCCCCTACTGTTTCAACGCGCATGGTGTGAATCTCAAGTTGCGCCAAGAGTTTGCCGAGGTATGTAGCATTGGTATTTACGGTATCCCCTAGCAAAAGCTCCGTTCCCACGTTAATAATTGCTGCAATCATATATCTGAAATCACCGCCTTATTTTTAATAATGTATTCTAATCCCGAAATTAATGTAATTGCAACGGTTGCCCATATCATAATATCCATTGCAATGCCCGTATACCCTATGAATAAAACAACCGTTGTAATAAACTGCATCGTCGTCTTAATTTTACCGAGATTAGCTGCCGCAATAACAATATTTTCAGATGCCGCAATCGCCCTAAAAATACTGATAATCAGCTCTCTCGATACAATAATAATAACTGCCACAGATGAAATTTTTCCAAGTTCAACAAAGACAATTAGCGAAGAAATAACGAGCAACTTATCCGCAACAGGATCCATAAACTTTCCAAAATTAGTAATGATATTTAACTTTCTAGCCAAGTGACCATCGAGCGCATCCGTCAGCACCGCAACGATGAACAAAATAAATGCCACCGTAGTATATCCAGTCAGCAAAAAACCTATAACAAATGGTATCATTAAAACCCGAAGCACTGTTAATTTATTCGCAATATTCAATGTATTCACCTACCAAATCATATTCTGCACTTTGCAGTACATTCACCATGATAAAATCTCCAATTTCCAGAGGAATATCGGAGTATACAAAAACCTCACCATCAATTTCAGGAGAGTCCAAATAACTCCTTCCAATATACATATCTTCCTCTTCTATATACTCTTCTACCACCGTTTCAATCGTTTTTCCAACAAAATTTTCCATAATTTGTGAAGAATGTCGCTGTTGAAGTTGCATAATAATTTGTTTTCGTCGTTCTTTTTCAGATTCCGAAACTTTTCCGCCCATTTTGAAGGCAGCAATTTTCGGCAAATCAGAATACGTAAACACACCTAAACGATCAATATTGTTCTTCTCAACAAAATTCACAAGCTGATTAAAATCATCCTCCGTCTCTCCGGGGAAACCAACAATAAAAGTGGTTCGTATAGATGCTTTTTGTCTGCCGTATTTTGTCGTTTGATTCTCATATGCGCGGATTTTATCAAATAGCGTCTGAATATCGTGCTGATTCGTATGGCGATTCATAAGTTTCAACATTCTATCCGACACATGCTGAACCGGAATATCAAAGTAGCGCAAAACTTTCTTACTGTTAAAAATCGCTTCCAATAAGTGATCATCCAACAAATCAGGATACAAATAATGAATTCGTATCCATCGCACACGTTCGAGTTCATCCAATTTTTGCAAAAGTTCTGCAAGCATTGGTTTTCCATATAAATCAATTCCATACCGTGAAGTATCTTGAGCAATCAAAATAATCTCATCAACATCTAATTGGCGAGCTTCATCCAGTATATCTTCCATGGTTCGAGAGCGATATTTTCCACGAATACTTGGAATTAAACAATAAGTACAGCGGTTGTCGCAGCCTTCTGATATTTTCAAAAAGGCATAGTGATTCGGTGTAGTTACAATTCTAGGCAGCAACGGAATTTCCGTATCAATGCTATCTTTGAGTACAATGCCGGTTTCACCCTCTGTAAGACGGTCTAATATATTTCTAATCTTGTAAAAACTACCCGTGCCCACAATGGCATCCACAGGGTACTCCTCTAGTAATTTATCGGTTTCCACCTGCCCAAGACAACCCATAACAACAACTTTTTTATGGTTATCTTGTGCCTTCAAATCGCAAAAAGACGATATAAACTGATAGGATTCATCTTCAGCATCGTGAATAAAAGCGCAAGTATTCACAATCAAAAAATCAGCATTTTCAGGTTCATTAGAGTAAATATAGTAACCATCCAATACACCGAGCGCATTTTCTGTATCCACGCGATTTTTAGCGCAACCTAAACTTTCAATATATATGGATTGCATTATAGCACCTCACGCGGCTTGCTTCCGTTTTGTGGCCCTACAATGCCTCTCTCTTCCATAATATCCATTAAACGCGCTGCACGATTATATCCAATAGAAAAACGTCGTTGCAACATTGATGCAGAAGCCTTCCCTGATGAACGCACCAACTGAATCGCATCTTCTAAGTATTCATCATCACCACTACCAGAACTCTCTACCACTTCACTCTTCGGCAATTCAATTTGCTCCGCGCTGTAGTTCTGCTTGGCAATAAAGTCTACGACACGCTCAATCTCATCTGTTGAAACAAATGCACCCTGAACTCTTTTTGGTCTTGACAATGAAACGTGCTGATAGAGCATATCCCCTTTCCCAAGAAGTTTCTCTGCACCACCTTGATCCAAAATAGTACGTGAATCGATTTGTGAAGATACGGAAAATGCAATCCTTGATGGAATATTCGCCTTGATAACCCCTGTGATAACATCAACAGAAGGTCTTTGAGTCGCTACAATTAAATGAATACCAGCAGCTCTCGCTTTTTGGGCGATTCTACCGATGGCGTCTTCAATTTGCTTGGCAGCAACCATCATCAAGTCAGAAAGCTCATCAATAATAACGACGATATACGGCAATTTTTCTTCTGGCTTACACTTATTATTGTAATCCAAACAATTTTTCACCCTTAAATTCAACATTAAATTATAACGGCGCTCCATTTCTTGCACCGCCCAATTTAGAGCGATTCCAGCCTGTTTTGGATCCGTTACAACTGGCATAATAAGATGCGGTATATCATTATAATTGCTAAGTTCTACTTGTTTTGGGTCAATCATAATAAAGCGAACTTCGTCTGGCGAACAAGACAGGAGGATGCTGGTAATAATCGTGTTGATACACACCGACTTACCCGACCCAGTAGCACCAGCGACAAGAAGATGTGGCATACTTGTCAGGTCGCCAATAACCTCTTTTCCGCTAATATCCTTTCCAAATACAACACTAAGCGGCGATTTCTTCGATTGAAACGCCTTGTTTTCAACCATTTGTCGCATAACAACAGGCTCCGTACTCTCATTCGGAACTTCAATTCCAACCGTCGTTTTTCCTTCGACAGGAGAAATACGAACATCAGTAACAGCAAGACTTAGCGCAATATCATCATTGAGGTTTTGTAGTTTGGAAATTTTCACGCCAACCCCTAATGTCACTTCAAACATGGTAATCGTTGGTCCAACTTCATAAGAAGTAACCCTTGCATCGACTCCAAAATTTTTGAAACAGCTATGCAGTCTCTCAATAACATTATCGATAAACTGCTTATGGTCTGTTCTACTTATTTTTGGCGCTTCTAATAAATCTACCGGTGGAATTTTGTATTTTGTTTTCGTCTTCTGCTTTTTATATACCTTTTGCACTGATTGACTACTCTTCTTTTCTTCAACGACAATTGATTTTGAAAGCACCCTAGTATTCATTTTTATTTGAGCGGTGCTCTGATCAGTATATTTCTCTTTCGAATCAACTTTTGACGCAAACAAAGCCGGCATTTTTCGTTTACCACGGCTTTCTTTTTCAGTTTCTTCCACTGTTTTAGTAGGAAGAGAGTTAACTTCATCTATGTGTTTTTCTCCGATATTTTCAGAATTTTTAATATGATTGCTCATATCAGTATTCTGTTGTAACCCATCGCCTTCTTTTGATTTATTTTTAGAGCTACCCAGAAACGGTATATTCGAAAAAATCGATTTTTTCTGTTCATTTTTATCGCTAGCGAAATCTTCGTTTTTCTTTTTCGTTTCTTCAAGCTGTCTTTCTTTTGGTGGAAGAGTATAAACTGGTTTTTCCTGATATGAATTTTGATTTTTCACGGCAGGTAACGCAGTCGTAGATTTTCTTTCGGATTCAAAATTAGAATCACTCTGATAATTGTGCTCATAATCACGATTAAGAGCGCGCCCGTTATTCAACTTATTTTGAAGCTCAAAACCGGACTTCATGTCACTTACATAAGATTGTTCCGAAGTATATTTTTCAGAGACAGTTAATCGCTGTTCTCTTAAACGTCGTTTCCCGTATTCGTTGTAATCACTGAGCATTTCAACAATACTATTGGCGTGTTTTTTTTCATAAGTAACCGATAAAAAGCTAAAATACTCTGAGTTATAAACAACTACAAATGCTAGTAAA